>JAABUW010000318.1_pt1 | contig 99505 bp, 181 predicted proteins | sample 5560081 | NCBI WGS metagenome assembly JAABUW01 (sample SAMN10711882, study PRJNA513363) | rock metagenome | isolation source: Antarctica rocks | place: Antarctica: Victoria Land, Knobhead sud
TCAAAACAACCCCCCCCCCCCCCCCCCCCCCGGGGCAGTGGCGGGCGAGAAAGCGGCCTAGTGGCACGATGCACTGCGGGATGCACTGGGGTGCAGTGGGTCACACGACGCAGCAAGGAAGGAGGGCAAACCGCGGGGGGGCGTGCACCTGAAGCCCTTCTCGGAGGGGCGCAGCGGGCGGTCGGGGTCCTCCACCGCCGGCCGCTTCTGCGAGCGCTGCAGGCTGGTGCGCAGCTCGTCCGCCTCCCTCTCCGCCGCCTCCTCGTCCCGCAGCCTGCGCCCCAGCCGAACCGGTCTTTGCCTCTGAACCCGCTGGTCGAGCTGCGTTTATCGCCAAACGTCGGGCGTGATGCAGTTGCTGCAACGCCACAGAGCTGCCACAACAGCCCCAGCTTCAGCCAACACAGAAGCGTAAGCTTTCACGAACCAGGAGCAGAAGGTTCGTTTAGTACAACCCCACCGGTCGTTGCGGTACTGCTCGAAGATGGGGCGGCTCCACTTCTCCACTAGGTCGCGCGCCATGCGCCGGTTGGTGGGCAGCTCGTCCGGCAGCTTGGACAGGAACATGATGACGTGCCCCAGGCCGCTCTTCTTCAGCTGCTCCTGTTGATGCATATGTGAAGAATTATCGATATTGGGCCGCCCTAGGGAAGCAGTCTCAGCCCATCAAGCGCAGCTGAATCTGAAGCCGTGGTGCTTCACGAAGAAGAGAGGCACTCAGAAATTGAGGCGCAGAAGGCAGGCGTGCCTTGCGGTCCTCGAAGAAGAAGTTGAGCTGCAGCAGCAGGCGCAGCACTGCGGCGCGCACTTTGGCGTTGGGCAGGCTGCCGTCTGGCATCGGCTCCAGCCACGCCTGTAATCATAACTTGTGGCATCATTCCAGGTCAGGAAGTTGCTTCCGCAATGCACAACTTTCAAAGCTTACAACAGTGCGATATGCTATACTTCAAAGAACATATTTACCTTGAAAACGCCCAGAACGCCGCCGTCCAGGAACTCGTCGTGCAAGTCCCGCTGCACCAGCATCTGTGTACGAAGACAATTGGATGAGCGAGGTGCTCCCACTAAGGCGCGCATGACTTGAAGCGATGATGCATGGGCTCTGCGTGACACCACACGCAGCAGTGCATCCGGCGGCGCCAGTCTGTGCAGCAGCAGAGGCTCGTTTGATGTGTTGAGGTTGCTCGTTGACAAGTGGTAGTTGAGAAAACTTTGCTACATTGAATTGTGTTTCACCTGCTCAACCTCTGGCAGCTCCTGCAGCTTGTGAACGGCGGGCCTCCGGTTCGTGTTCGCCTCAATGTCCAGCTCCGCCGCCACCTGTGATAAATCGAGTGCTTTTGTTCGCTTATCGGCAGGCTGAGAAGGATGCAGACTGTGCAGATGCGGGACCCAGGTCCCAATCGATGCATATGGAGCGGCAGTCAGAGATTGCATTGCGGGCATCGGCACCTCCATGCGCGCGAGGGTGGACTCCACGGCAGCCTTCCGCTCGGCGAGCTCCAGCTGCTGCTTCCGCTTCTTCTTGGGCTTGAACATCGCCTCCAGCTCGTCCTCCTCGTCCGCCTCCTGCGCCTCGTCTGCGCATCGCACAAGGCACAGTCAACATTGCACTGCAAGACTTACACGCATTGGAATGTGGGTGCATTGAGCACGCCGGGGACATGCACCATGTGCCGCTGGCCTCCTCGCCCGCCTCCTGCGCCTCGTCTGCGCATTGAACAGTAAACACTGGCACATTCAGTGTGCGGAGCATACCAGCGACTAAGATCGCATCAACGTCCTCCTCGTCCGCCTCCTGCGCCTCGTCTGCGCACGGCGGCGTGGGATTCGCCACGGTTGTTGAGCAGCCAATGCCTGCCTCCCGCGCAGCCGAGGCGCAGGAAGCGGACGAGGAGGGCACTGCTGCAATCAATTTTTAGATCGCCAGCATGCTCAGCACACCACAACAGCCCTAGACCGCGAATGCGCGGAAGTTGACCGTTGACGTAGCTGCTACACGATCTGGAGCCAAGCCTGCTGGGGTTTGTGTGTTTGGCCATGTGTGTGGGACCTCAATCTCGCGGCCCAAAGGATCTACGCAGTGCCTGCAAATCATTGATTGCAGCACAGCAGGCTGGCGCTGCGGCGAGCGTGGCTTCAAACCGTAGCGCGGCTCCTGGTCGAGCCACTGGTCCTCTGGCTGGTAGTCCCCCGGCGCGTACTCCTCCTGGCCTGCCGCCTGCGGCACGTCCTCCGCCGCATCGCCCCCTGCCTCATATTCCTGGTACTCAGGCGCTTCTGCCTGCTCCTCGTCGCCTACCGCATCCTGTGTAACAAATCATCCTATTTTCTGTCGAGCAGATGACGTTGCATATCTGCATGCAGCTCAGGTGTCGTATCGGAGTGCATGCGCCTTCAAAAGCACAGCATGCCGCATGGCGTGGTGCGGGCATCACCGGCGCAGGCGCTTCGCCCTCCTCTGCGTCCTCCTGCTGTGGCTGCTGCTGCTGCTCCTGGTATTCCTCGTCGCTGTCTTCATCTCCGAAGAGCTCGGCGTGCAGGTCCTTGGTTGCTGGCTCTGCCATGGCTCGCAGGTCCTGGCTGCGGGTGCCTGCGCCACCGCCTCTGCAGCGGTCAGCAGCCTCGGCTACGCTGACGCTCGAGCTGCCAGAAGAAGATGGGCCATGATGCTCGAGATGTCAGCTGATCAAATCGGATTCGATGGCTCTGCACAGTTCCCTGAAAGGAGGAGCTCGTTGCGAATCGTAGGTAATCTTCAGCGGTGCGAGTGTCGCCGAGGCAAGTGCGCCAGATGTTTAGGGTAGGGATGTTTAGGGCTTTCGTAAGAGCATGTATGGATGCTGCAACTCGAGTTGTGGGGCAAGAGCTGTGGCACGGCCTGGCTTGATGCCGCGGGCTCGCTTCTACCTGGCTAGCGCCCCTGCACACGTTCGAAGTTGCCAGTGCCTGCCGGTGCAAAGCATGAACGCACAATCTGTTCATATTCGCTGCTGCACAGAAGTCAGATTGAGATTCGTGGGCCAGCCGACCTCGCGCTTGCTGCTTCACGGGCAAAGCCTGCAGTCGTCGTACCATCCAAAACACTACTCTTGCTATTGATTAGCTTCTACTGCAACAAAGCGATCATTGAAGCCTGCCGGTGTCTCTCCCTGATTAAGCTTCCCCTTTCCTGTTGAGGCAGCCATGCTTTAGCTGACCAGCGAGGACTGCAATGTCGCGACGCGACCTGACCCAGTCGCAGGACAACGTAGTCAAACTGGTGATTTACGACCTGTCAGAGCAGAACTGGTGGACCGCGTGGTGCGTCTGGCTCACTCTGCTGCCCTGTCGGTGCTAAAAGTGCACTCCGATGACTTCCACACACAATACTCAAAGCCCTCGCACGAATCAAGCTACGGCACTGACAAGTTTGCTGAAGCACACTGACGTGGCTCATACATCTGGAATGTTTCAGGGCGGGGGTCGGCATCTTCCACAGTGGTGTGGAGGCCTATGGCGTCGAGTGGGCGTACGGTGCGCGGCGCTTGAACAGGAGGACGCCTGCAGCTGTTCACGCGCAACAGCCACGATGTAACCTCCGCTTCGCCGCAACGTTGTTCACCGCAAGCGTCATGCCTGCAGGTGGCCACGAGTATGAGGTCAGCGGCATATTCGCCACGAACCCAGGCGACGCCCCCGGCCCAGGTGCGGCCCGTTGATTCGTCCATCGGCGAGGGGACACCTCGGAGCCACAACAGCAGCTCGAGCACCGTGTGGACGATCGAAACAGCCGCTGTGGTGACATGGCCCCTGTCGGCTGACCCACGAGGCACACACGTGCGGCTCCCTGAAATGCAGTGACCTTCCGGGAACGCATCGACATCGGCCCCACGAACCTGACGCCCCAGGAGGTGCAGGACGTGGTGCAGGAGATGGGGGACACCTACAAGGGCAATGCATACCACCTGCTTCAGAGGTGCGCTGTCCTGGCGACGTTTTCCGCGGAGCTGGCTGAGGACGTGTGCTGTGGCTCAGATGCTTGCACCAGTATTCCTTCGCGAGGACGGTGGCGATGGGCACTGTCCTGAGCTGACATCTGCCACTGTAGAAACTGCAACACCTTCAGCGATGAGCTGTGCAAACGCCTTACCGGCCAAGAGGCGCCCGCCTGGGTGCGCTTTGCCGCAAGACGCATCTTGATGAAAGCTCACAAACTCACTGCCACGACCACGGCTGCCGCCCAGGAGGGACCTGCAATCCAAAACACAATCGCACACGAGTCAGACCATTAGCTGTCTTGTGACCATTGCGTCAACCGTTGATAACCCTGTTGCAGGTCAACCGTCTGGCGGGCATTGCGACCTGCGTGCACTGTCTGCTGCCGCCGGCTTGGGTGCCCATTCAGATGAGCCCGCCAGCCATGTCGCCGACCGCCGCCGCTGCGCGAGGTATGTGAAAAGCCACCCTGCTCTGCTTGATCTCACATGCTGCAGAATTGCTCACAATACTGTTGGCCGTCCAAGGCAATCCGCATTCCGTGGCCCGAACAGAGTCGAGTGCAGCAGGTTGATTCTGTGCCTGCATTGGCCTGCAGACTCGGAGGAGAACCACCTGCTGTCATCGCGGATCGCTGACGATGCGCGGCGCGGAGGCGCGGAGGCGCTCAGCCAGCACTGACACGCACCGCAGCTGGCCGCGCCATGCTCCTTGCGGCATCCCACACTGTCACTGAGCGAGCAGCCAGCGCTGCCGCGCAGCTCCAGCCACAGATAGCGGGCATGCGGCTGTCTTCAGTTCTGGCTAAAGCAGGGATGCACCCTAGGAAAGGGAAGGGCACTGTCTGCCAGTCGATCATTCTTTGTGTAGCTTGTATCTAGGTACCTAGAGTCAGACTTGAAGTCGGAATTTGTCGCAAAACGCTTGGAAGAGTCACCACCGTTTCAATTCGTTCCATGCACAAGTGCCAAGCACTCCCAAACCTGAGGACGTGATCGGTCAACACCCCGGGTCAGCTCTTGCCAGACTGTCAACTCGCTGCCTGCATCCTGCACGATCTACACTGCAACCGTGTGCTTCTGAGCGCGCTTCATGCTACGCTTGAGCCGCTTCTTCTCGCCCTTGGTCAGCCCGGAGCCGTCCGCCGTCGCCTCTGCCGCCACGTCCGCTTCCGCCTTGCGCTTGGTGCCCTTCTTGCTGGGGCCCTCCGCCCGCAGCGTCAGCTTGCCGTATGATGCCAGCCGCCGCGCCTTTTCCCGCTCCGCCTTTTTGGCATCGTCCACCTCTGGCTGCGCGACAGCCGCAGGTTTGGCGGCTGCCACCGCTGGCTCCGCCACCACCTGCTGCGCCTTTTTCTGCGTCTGCTTGGGCTTCGCCTCTTGCTGCGCAGCGCCCGGCTGCGCCGGCGCCGGCGCCGCCGCGGCACGCGGCTTGCTGTTTGCGGCGTGGCCATTGGCGGCGCCTGCGCCGGGCCTGCCAACCCGCTGCGACGGCCACGGCTCATGCTCCTTGCGCTTTTGCCGCTTCTTGTGGTGCGGCTGCGCCGCGCGCAGCTCCTGCAGCTTCTGCGTGTTGGAGTACCCGCGGTCCTCCCGGTACGGCGCCAGCCGCTTGAGGCCCACCACCTGAACCAGAAGCCCACACCAGGATGTTACGCTGTGCGTTATGCATTCTCACTAGGTTCACTGCACAGCAGTTGAAGGCGCTGTGAGCCTGCACCGGCATGCATTGCCGCAGGCCACCCCAAACCGCAGCGCAACACACGCCAGTTATGATTCATCATACCCATGCACTGCCTAGAAGAATAGCTGCTGGGCGGCATGGCAGCGTGAACTCACGGGCTACTTGGCAACAAGAAGAGACGCATGTCCTCGGTGACGGTTTTTGTGTTCGACCTAGTAAGAGTTCCACCTGGTTGAGCTCCTTGCTGTCGAGGCCCAGGATGTCCAGAATGTCCAGCCCGAAGTCCTGCTTGGCCACCTGCCGGTAGCGGAACCTGCAGTGCGCGAGTGGACGCTGATGGGGTGTTTCACTCGAACGTCTGGAGTGCTGCTAGTGTCTTAGGTGTGCCCAACTTTAATAGACCCGTCAATGAGCTTGAGTCCCTCATGCATGGTCGTCGTGACAGAGGGGCGACAGAGGAGTGACACCGCATCTGCGAAGCACACCTGCTGCTGCCGGGCACCGCCGGCACATCGACATCCTCATTGTCATCTTCGTCCAGCAGGCTGGCATTGCCTGCACCATGTTCACGAAGAATGATTATAAATTACTGTATGTACCTGAGCACGCAGCCGCGCACGCCCGCCAGGGAGGATGGAGACAATCGAGGGCCCATTCACAGCGCGGTCAAATGATAGTGTGTAGTGCCAAGTCAGCGCAGCAGAAACTGCCGCATCACACAGGGCATTTGGCAAGGGATAGAATATATCCTATTTCCCTTGCAGCTGGTGCATCACCTGGCTGGTCGCGCGTGTCGACGGGCTGGGCGCCGCCTCCCTCCTCCATGTCAGCCGGCTCCTCTGCATCCTCATCGGCTGCTTCTTCCGCTTCCTCCGCATCCTCATCGGCCACCTCCTCCGCATCCTCGCCGCCGGCAAACTCGTCAGCCTCGCCCACCTGCACACAGTAGCGAAGCAGCTGGCTGGAGGGAGGGTGGAGCCAGATGCTGCTTTTCATGGCATCCTGCGGTCGCGCCGGCTTTGGGGCGCCAGCAACAGGGCGGGGGTCACAGTGCAGGGAGACGCTGTCGAGAACCCCGTCGCCCCAGCTGCTGAGGCAGGCATCGAAAGAGGGGCTGCGCGGCGACAGGCCGGCATTCGCGGGCAGTCCTGGCTCAGTAGGAAGGCGGAAAGGTAGGGCTCAGCTGGAAGCGGCGGGAAATCTCAAACAGTCAGGGCTCAGCAGGAAGCGGTGGCACACCTCGTAATGGTCGCCGAAGGTAAGCAGGGCTGTGGGTACAGATTTGTAGGGTATAGGCGGCTGCGCACCTCGTAGTAGGTCTCGCCAAAGGGGTGGCCATGGCGGCATCGTATGCGACGGGGTCCCAGTCTGATACGACAGGGCAGAAAACAGGGCTTGAACCTTTTGACGGCAAAGCACCTCGTAGTAGTCCTCGCCAAAGGCGGCAGCCATGGCGGCATCGTAGGTATCGGGGTCCCAGTCCTCCGAGTCCATGAGCGCTTTCACGCGCGCCTCGTCCGGCGCCGCCAGCCCCGCCGTGGCCTCCTCCATCTCCGCCTGCTGCGCCTTGCGCTCCGCACGCGCCGCCTTGCGCGCCCTGGTGAACAGAGCAGATAGGTAAGGGTTTGTCTCTCAAGAATCGAGAACCACAGTCAGTACATCCACGGGAACGCTGCTGGTTGTGGGACAGAGCACATCGGTCTTTTCAGGGAATCGAGACATGGAGCACGTTCAGTGCAACCAGAGGGATGCTGCTGCCGCATTGAGAGCGGGTGTGACAGTTCGGCTGCCGCACGATCCAAGGTCGAGAAGGATCTGAGGATCTCACCGCTTGGCCTCCTCCTGCTGGCGCTTTTCCTCCTCCGCCTTGCGCTGCGCCTTCCGCTCTCGCGCCTGCGCAACAGCAACATAGTCATCCACTGGCAGAGATCCGCCCAGTGGAAGGTCCACAGTAGCTCACAGATGCCATCTTCAGGGCGCTGCGGCGCAGCACGCTGCGGCAGACGCAAAGCAGCGGCAGTTACCCACGCCAAGAAGCAGCCTGCTGACACGTTCATGTTCCAGTGAGGCACCTGCTTGCGGCGCTCATCCTTTTTGCGCACGGTGCCCTCGATGACACGGGGGTGCGTCACTGCATGCTCCGCTCCAGGCTCCTGGTGCACAGCCGAGTAAAGCCTTCAGCAGTTGGCAGTGACAGCTTCCAGACTCCTTGAGGAGGACATTTGCTTGTGGATTGGCCACCTGTTGCGGCAATGGTGGCAGCACGTTGCGCACTACACATGGTGCCAAGCAGTGGTCGGAGGCGGCTCGTATTGCGCCAGGCGCACGTGGCAGCGGGTGGTGGCCCCAGCGGCGCAAGCGCACCTCAAAGCGAAAGTTGAAGGATGCCTCGAAGCGATCCGCCTGCTCTATGTGCTCGCGGTCGCCGTCCAAATCGGCAACGGCCTCCTCCTCTGGCAGCGCCAGCAGCTGCGCACCTGTGCATGGCAGCACTGGCATCAGCATGCCATCTGTAGGGTGTAGCGAAGTGGACACTGCAGGATCCCTGCTGCGCCGTCGACTCCAGCGCTGCTGCAGGGTGTAGGCCTGGCCAGGTTCGCCGCACGATTGCGAGGCACGCTGGCCATTGCGCTATCCTCTATCCATCGATGCGGCCGCAGGTGCAGGCAGTGTTCTAGTTCTGAAATCATGCCAGCTGCCTGTGACCACACCTGTGGGCTCGTCCTCGTCCTTCCACTGCTGCCGCTGCACGTAGTCGCGCAGGAAGGCGTCCTCGGATTCGGCGCCGCGCTCGCCCGCCCCGAAGCACTTGACCAGCAGCTCCTTGATCACCGGGTCGTTCTGCTCCGCCTCCTCTGCATCTGCGCAGCAGTTGCATGCACGTTGCAGGTGTTACCGTGGGATTTGAGCTGCTACTCAAGCCATGCCTTGGGCTTTGAGCTGCCATGCAGCCATGTGCCGGGTTGTGGACGCCGGTGTGCAGGCGGCAAGGCGGCAAACTACGCACTTGAGTCGCAGGACAGCGCCGGTGTCCAATGACAAATCGGCATGCAGCCTAACAAGTCATTACCTGCGGGCTTGGCTGGGCGCTTCAGCACCTGTCCAAAGTCGCCATCGACCAGCTGTTCGTCGACCTCCCCTGCTGCCTGCAGCGCAACACCAGTCCAAATCACACCACGCGTAGGCTTGCCTCAGCAACTTCTGGCCATGTTCTGATGCACAGGCTGCCGTGCTGGACGGTCCACGTGGCTGACGTGGCGACACGACACATGCCTTGCTCCTGCCCGATCCATCAGCCGTCGTCGTCAATAGCACAATGTGCGAGGCAGCACGATTGGAGCCATCTCACCTCGAGAAAGGCGCTTTTGACATCCCGCTGCTCCTGGTTGTACGTCTTGGGCCGCCGACGTTCCGCATCGCTGTCGCTGTCTGCGCCGCCCTCCAGCGCCTGGGTCAAAGACAGGGTTTCAATATCTCTGTTCCCTTTCCGATGCAGCATCCACCCCGGCCGCGTACGGAGCAGTGCAGGCGGCAAGTGTGGCTGGTGCCCTGCAGAGCCCCTGCGCAACCCCTCAAGCCCAAAGATGTGAATGCTGCCAGACACGCAGCGCCCAGCCAGGAGACTGCAGTTGGCAAAGGCAGTACCTGCTCCGCCAGAACTTGGCGCAGGGCCTTCTTGCGTACAGGCCGCGTCTCGCCGCTGTCACCGTCGCCAGCATCCCCATCCTCGCCCTCGTCTGCGCTGCCCTCCTCGTCAAACAGCTTACTGTCGGGGTCGTAGATGGAAGCGTCCCGCTGCTTGATCTTGGCGAAGGCCGCCAGAAAGTCCTTGTCCAGGTGGTCGCTCACCTCCGACTCCTGCACCCCGGCATCACGAAAAATTGGTGAAGACCGTTTTTCTTCACTAACAACATGCGTGCTTCACAGCCGTGGGCATCGTGTTGCTTTGATCCCGTCCAAACTGTCAGCAGACATCCTCTACTTTGGACTGCGGCAAGGCCGTGCAGCGCAGGGGCTCACCTCCTCGTCAGAGGATGACGCCTCGCTGTCAGAATGGCGTGCCTGCAGCAACCGGCCCCCCATAGTCAAACGTGAACTGTCACACCGATACATCGAATGCAACGTGACACGATGGGGCGACAAGATCGACACACGTCTGCATCTTACCATCACAACTCCTAGCGCTCAGCAACTCCCTCGCGGTCAAGCGTGGCTCCACCCCACACAAAAAGGATGCTGCGCAGCGGCCTTTGGCGGTCACTTCTTCGGGGGCGCGGTGTACGCGACGTATGGCTTCAGCTGCACGAAATTCCACTGGCACATTGAGCTCACAGCGGCGGCCGCGGCGCATGCTCATCCAGCATGTCGGCGTGCAGTCCAGACATGTCAGTACAGCACGACAGGAGTTGGGACATGCACATGCACTCAAAACAGACACCTTGAAGTCCTTCAGGTCCGGCACCACGATCTCTGGCAGTTTCTGCTTGTCCAGCACGTAACCGCCTGCATATGCATGTGCTGTCTTCGTAACCATGGTCCGAGCAATAACTTGACAATAATTTAGGACAGGGTGCACTTTTGTGGTAAGCCAGTGCATCACAGCTATGACTCGAGTACGTTGTCAAGCCTGACGGCCACCGACGCTGCACAGACGCCGCATGCCGCAGTCGCAGTTGGCAACTGACTCGCGTCACGAGCATCGGGACTGCATGGTGCATGCATGTCGTGTAAAACACCTTTTCGGGTGTGCTGGCCGGTGGGCAGGCAGCCCTTGCCCTTGTAGAAGTTCCGGGGGCCTCGCTTGCTCGTGAGCTGCCACAATCCTGCTCTCGGAACCTTACGAGCTCTGCCCAGACCTCCCAAGACGGACGCCACCAGAGACATGGATGCGTGTTGCAATCTCAGAGGCCGCGCACGAGCTTCTGCCGCAACGACCTCCGGTTCCGCTGCTGAGCATGATTAGCGAGGTGCCAGCAGGGTTACATCAGACGATTAGCCGGGGTTAGCATCCTCGCCACGTCAGACGCGCTAATGCGACGTGGCTAAACCCTATCACACGAGCACGAGCCAGCATGCACAGATTGCATGCTGACTTTTGACCGTGCCAGGACGCGTTTCTGCGCAGGAATCAGTGTTCTGTATTAACGTACAGTAGGAGCGAACGTCTCATGAACGCGCTGCTGCAGGCCTCATTCGGCCGGTCGTCAACGCTCACAGCACGTGCAGCTCGACCAGCTCAGTTGGACCGGTGCAGCTCGCCAGCCGCGTGCAGCGGCCAGAGCACAGCATCCAGCTGCAGACGACCCTTTTCCAGCAGCCCAGCCCGCAGCCAGGCGGCCTGTCAGCGCCCAGACAGTGCCCCACTGCAGCCGCTGGCAGGCAGCCGCAGCAGCAGCAGCTACGGCGTCCGACAGTCACATATAGCGCGGGCACATGAGGGCCGCTCCGACGGCGATGCAGGTGCGACCGTCTGCGACTTGGGCAGCACCACGCTATATGCAATCATATCGTTGTCAGGGGCTTATCGCTGTCTGCTGTCCCCTGCAGTCGTGGAGAACCTGGTTATCATCGGCAGCGGCCCGGCAGGATACACAGCAGCGATATACGCGGCGCGTGCCAACCTCCAGCCAGTGGTCTTTGAAGGTGCGGCAGGTGCCGCCGTGGCGGTCGTTGCGGTGCTGGCGCATGGTGGAGCTCTCTCTGTCGCATCGGTTGCTCATGCTTACACAAGATTGTGCATGGCGCATGACTTAATTACGCATGAATCAGTTGTGCCTGCCTGTGCTCGGATGCATGTGGGTGACTGTCCGTTTCCTTGCTGCAGGCTACCAGGCAGGCGGAGTGCGCGGCGGTCAGCTTATGACCACTTCAGAAGTAGAGAACTTTCCAGGTGGGGCATATGCGGCAGTACATCACTACCCCGTGATCGGTGGGAACGATTATATCAGCGAAGCTTTGCCTTACACACAACAATGCATGCTGCTGACAGCACAATGTTTCCTTTTCCAGGCTTTCCAGAGGGCATCACAGGACCAGACCTCATGGAACGCATGGCAGCACAGGTGAGCCAATCGTCAGGCGCGAGGCAACTGGAGATCATGGTGCTCGAGCCGTGTTTCTGGATCCAAAGTCTCTCAGTGACATCTGATGCAGAAATCTGAATGCATGCCGCAGGCTGAGCGGTGGGGCTCCGAATTGTTACCAGAGGACGTAGAATCGGTGGACCTGTCGCAGCGGCCCTTTGTCATTAAGGGCTCGGAAACCGTCCGGAGGGCCAACAGCGTAATCGTAGCAACGGGCGCCACGGCAAAGCGGTGAGCTGGGATTTTGCTGTTTTTCTTCTTCTAGCGCCAATTGTGCAGTCCATCAGACAGCGGCATCCCGTTCTTGCCGCCCATGGTTTGCCACCTGATTGTTGTCAATGCGTAATGCTATGTCCGCTGCATGCCCAGGCTCGGGCTGCCTAGCGAGGACCAGTATTGGAGCAACGGCATCAGCGCATGCGCCATCTGCGACGGTGAGTGCTCCTGCACTGTGCGCCTGTCCCTTCCTGCACCCTGGTCTCGCCAATCGGCTAGCCACAGCCGTGCGGCCCTGCGCATCTTGCTTCAGGCGGCTCGCGTGTGCAGAGACTCGTCAACGATTACACACAATGTGCGGGTTGCCAGCCTGTGGTTCTGACACCAGGAGCAAGCGTCGGTGGGCGACTGCGATTGGAGGAGGTCGATGCCGGAGGATGGTTCACATAAAACAGAAAAGGAGTTTGAGTGGCTGAGTTCTTTCTGTGCACACGTTCCCCCTCGCAGGCGCCAGTCCGGGCTTCAAGAACCAGGAGCTGGCGGTGGTGGGCGGCGGCGACACGGCGCTGGAGGAGGCGCTGTACCTCACAAAGTACGGCAAGCACGTGCACCTGCTCGTGCGCTCCGAACGCATGCGCGCCAGCAAGACCATGCAGGTGCGCGACGGGCTGTTCGATCGAATGTGGGAACCGTCACAAGTGGCGCCAACAAAGCTAGCCTTTTCGTCACACTATTGAGATGCGTGTGTGGTTCTGATGTTGACTCTTGGATCTGCTTGAGTCGTTCACTGCTGATCATCAAAGTCTGATGTTGACCTTCAAACCTGCCTGAGCTCTTCACTGCTGATCATCCAATGCGCTATGACCAACAGGACCGGGTGCTCGCCGCTGACAAGGTCACGGTGCATTTGGGGGTGTCAGTGGAGGACGCTTTTGGCAACAACAAGGGCCAGCTCGCCGGTCTGCACATCGTGGAGCAGTCAGGTGAGCGTCGTGTGATACGCCTCTTAATCAACTGCCTGCGCCTGCGAGGGGCTCATTGGCGCATCGAACGGCCGGGGCGGAAGAGTTTGCTGTTTGCGTGCTTAGTAGCCGCAGCCTGTCATGCTTTTAGCTCCTGAAGCTCGGTATTTATTCAATCTGCTGTGGCGCACCTGGTGCAGGCGAGAAGAAGAAGCTGCCGGTGAAGGGCCTCTTCTACGGTGCGGGGCGCTGCTGCTTGTTGGTGCAGCCTGCTGTTTTTCCTGCCTTTCTCACCTTGAGCCAGACGTGGGGACATCGCAGAAGACGACGAGTGTCAATTTCCATTTCGTACGAGCAGGCATCGGCCACCAGCCAAACAGCGGCTTCCTCAACGGGCAGCTCCAGCTGGACGACCACGGCTATGTGCAGGTGTGCAGCGCTCATTCCGCTCTGCAATCCCAACGCTCTGCAATCTGTGCGACGGGAACACGCGACGGGAACACGCACGCGGCATTCCGTACAGCACTGGCACACGCGTCCTTCTGGATGTATCTTGGTTCAACCGGCGCTGTCTGCAGGCACGGTGCGCTGCCTGCAGGTGCATCTGAACCAAGCATACAGGCTCCCAAACACGAGAGTTCCAATGCAAGACGTCCTGCCTGCAGGTGACCGACGGCGGCGTTGGCACCAGCGTGGAGGGCGTCTACGTTGCCGGCGACCTGTTTGACACGGAGTGGCGGCAGGCCGTCACGGCGGCGGGCTCCGGCTGCATGGCCGCCCTCAAGGCGGAGCGCTACCTGGGCGCCAACGACCTGCTCATCGAGCACCACCAGCAGCCCAAGGTGCGCTGCGATTTCGAGATTGTGAGCTGCTTTTGGTGGCTATCGGTACCTTTACTGCTGCTGAGGTGCAGCAGATGGCGCAAAAGGCAGTGACGTGGACGTAAAGCAGATGTGGCACCAGGAACCGTTTTGTTTGGCATGCTTGACCATCCGTGTTGACACGAATGAACCTCCACAATGTCCACAGGAGGAGGCAGCAAAGGAGGAGAAGAAGGCAGAAGCACAGAAGGCAGCGCAGAAAGCGGAGGATGTGGACCTGGAGCAGACGCGGCACTCGGGGCAGGTCGCGCTGCGGCGGCTGTACCACGAGTCCAAGCGCCCGCTGGTGGTCATGTACACCAGCCCCGGCTGCGGCCCCTGCCGCTCGCTCAAGCCCATCGTGTCCAAGCTCGCCGACGAGTACTCGGACAAGGTGCCGCTTTCCGGCTTCAAAGAAACCCGAACCCGTCAAGGAACCCTCGATCCGTTTGGCTGGCCTCCTGGCAATGGTGGCGCCTGCATGAGCCCAGCGGCACTGACTGCACGGGCGCTGCTTCGTTTTCTGCAGCTCGTGTGCTCACCACATCTGCAGCGGCTGTCCGCCATGGCCCCGTGGCGGCTTGCGCTCCTCGGTCGCCTGCACGCCACGATCAGTCCGTCAAATGATGGCTCGAAGAATCTGCGTTCTTCGTGCAGATCCACCTCATCGAGATAGACATCGAGCAGGACGGCGACATCGCAGAGGCAGCGGGCGTGAACGGCACGCCCACCATCCAGCTCTTCAAGGACAAGGCGCGCGTGGACAACCTGCCGGGCGTCAAGATGAAGAGCGAGTACCGGTGCGCCTTTGTGTATGTGCTCGCTGGTACTGCCTCAATATGCAGCCTTGACACAGTGTGCAACAAGAACACGGTTACAACATGCGGTCTGCCCCACGTACAGGTCGAAGATCGAGGCACTTCTGTAGATGGGATGGCCCAGCAAACAATACCGAATGCAGTACACAAGCAGCCCGTTTTTGCGAATCGAATTGTATGGAAAAACAAATTTGGCGCAGTGTTTTCAGAGAGCTCCACTTATAGCTCAGCCAACCCTGAGTCTTCGTATTGATCCGTTGTAAAACCTGGCTAAGAAAACCCTGGCTACGAAAGCGCCCAAAAGGTCCGCAGCAAGACGAAAGCTTGCATGCGGCGGCATGCAGCAGCGTCCCCGTCCGGCAGACAACAGCAGCGACGAAGCAAATCAAAGAGACAGACAGCAGCGCAGGCCCGCGGCGAGCGGCAGTGGCCCACGGTGAAGTAGAAAGGAAGCAGGCAGGAACACACGAAAGGAAGAACTTGGGAACACAAAGCAAAGAAGGCAGCGAACGGCGGCGAGCCCGAGGGCCAGGGGCCCGAGCAGGACCTCCTGGGAACAACGGCAGGGCGAGAGCTACAGGCACCGTTGCTCGCAGATGGCACAACATCCGTGACAGCGCGGAGAACGGCGCCCGCCCTGCGCCAAGGAGGAGAGACGATGCGGCGGCGGCGGCGTGGGAAACAGGGGAAACGGGAAGAGAGGGCACCGAGGGAGGAGAGAGACCAAGCTGCGGCAGCGCCGGCGCGCCGGCAGCAGGTGGCATCAGTTGGGAGAGCGCCGCGGGCGGAGGAAGGGACGAGGAGGAAGGAAGGCAAGAGGGAGGGACGGCGGCGGCGGTGCCACAACACGGGGAAATGCGGCGGGGGAGGCGTGGTGGGTGGCAGAAACCCTCGTGTCGTCCAGCGCCTGCGTATGGGCGCGCGATTTCACTTTCTCAGCCAGACAAACTTGTTATGAGCTGGCGCTATCCCTGTGGCGACGTGCGTCCCTGCAGCCGGCCCCGCTCATGCAGCCGCCAGCCTGCAGCGCGCCGCCGGCTGCTGGTAGGGTTTAGGGTTTAGGGTAGAGGTAGCGTCGCATCCGCAGGGCGCATTGAAGAAGGGAAGAGCGGATGCAATGGTGACGGGCGCGGCGGGGGCGGCGAGAGGGGAGGGAAGATGCTGCTGCGGCGAGCAGAGCGGGCCACATATGAACGGGCGCTTAGTCTGTCGATGGGGCCTGGAGATGGGCAGTGTATGGCGGAGGGTGGATTGAATGCTGCAGGGACATAGGTGTTCCACTGCTTACACGATGCGCGCGTCGCATACACCGCAAGCAGTCCTCGACGGCCGCTGCAAAACAGCTGCCGCCAAGATCAAGATTTCCTCCCAATCACTTGATCTTCTTCTTCGGCCGCAGCTGGTTGCTGTGGCCGCACTTCTTCTTGCTGCAGTTTGACAGCAGAAAACCTCTCAGGAGCCGATTGCAATGCGTGTTGCACATCTACAGATCGCCGGAACAGCGTGTTCAACTTGCATTGCAAGCGACAGCATACAAAGCGAAAGCGCACCGGCAGTTGATGGCGCGGGGGTGCAGGCGGGCGTAGCACCTACATGAAGAAAGGATGAGCACCCTCGGCATGCGGTATCTCCATTCCGATAGCGATTTTGTTGCAAACACCCAGCTGATGTACCTCCCGAGATGACATCCGGGCCACTGGAGGGCGCATGGAAGTAAAGTGTGGGAGGTCGTTACTTTGGGGTGGAATATTCAACTTGCAAAGCTATGAGAAGCTCGGAAGCCAAACTTTCCACTCCTATGGCTTCGATGCCTCAGCGCCGCCGCTGCCGCCGCGTCTTTCCGAAGCCGGCGACACAATTGATATGCCAGGAGTTTCAACTCACTTGCGGCAGATCATCTTGTCCTGGTTGAACTTGCGGGCCAGCAGCGCCAGCGACGGCTCGATGATGCCGCCCCGCAGGCGCAGCACCAGGTGCAGCGTCGACTCTGCAGCCACAGATGACGAGTAGGGTTGACTTGCAGATTCCTGGCAAGGCTTCGCGTGCACAGGGCTCGCGGTGGCGGCCCTGTGCATGGACTGCAGGCAGAGGCGCCGCAGCTGCTGGCAGTTGCTGGCAGCCTGCCAAGCGCAGAGCCGCGGAGGTCTAAGGGGCTGACTCCGAGGGCCCATGATGGACAACATACACCAAAGCAGACCATGCACCGAAGCACTGAAAGAACGCTCGTCCAGTCGACGAACGTGAATCCAAACGTGCTGGCCGAGCCAGACGCTGAAATGCTAGATGCTAAAACCCTAAACGCTGAAATTACTCATGTCTTCAAGTGCCGCACGCACCCTTCTGGATGTTGTAGTCCGCCAGGGTGCGGCCGTCCTCCAGCTGCTTGCCGGCGAAGATAAGCCGCTGCTGGTCAGGCGGGATGCCTGCGGTGCGGCACAAGCAAGTCAAAAAGCCATCAGAATAGCTTTGTGCGCCTCCGAGTGCTGACCGATGGCCGCTGTGCAATGAAGCAACTTGCGCGCACGGTCCGCAGTCCATGCAGCAAAGAGCAAACGCCCGGAGCAGCACGCTCCACGCCAGCGGGCAGCAGCAGGACCTCCACCCAGCAGGACGGCGCTCACCCTCCTTGTCCTGAATCTTGCTCTTCACATTGTCGATGGTGTCGCTGGACTCGACCTCCAGCGTAATGGTCTTTCCAGTCAGCGTCTTGACGAAAATCTATGGCAGAGGGCACGGAAGGTTGGCGTTAGGCGTGCTGGAGTCAGGCCGCGCCGGTAAACGCCCGCTTTTCGTCCAAATGACTGCTCATCCTTAAAGTAATGACGTCCAACGGGCTCGCACGACACCCCTCGCATGACCCACCTGCATGACGCCTGGCTGTCGCGGTCCACCTACGCCACGCGCCGTCAGGGGAAAGAGACCTTCACTTGCACACCCTCCCACACTTGCAGGAGCGGCGCGGGAATCAAAGTGCAGTGCTGGCTGACTGACACCGGCTAGCGTCCCTATATGAAGGGCATAAGAGCATAACAGGGGTATAAAGTACTAAAAGGCGCTGATCGGCGTGAGACGCATGATCGCAGCAACGAACAGCGTTGCCGGCCATCTGATTGTTTCGTAGCGGTCAAAAGTGACGCCATGAGCGGGTAGAGGCGCCTGAGAGCGGCGCGGGGTGAGGGCAGGTCGCAGGCGCTGACACCTTGAGTAACCCCGAGACTCTCCCACTAGTCCGTAATATGGCGCAGCGTGGAGCCGCGGGCCGCTCTTGCTGGCTGTAGCGATCTCGGACCGCCACCGGAGTCCGGTCCCATCCCGTCTGCGGCTGCAGCGCCCAGGTAAGGTCGGCCATCTCTAAGACTTCTCCACCCAAGGGGTCTGAATTCAGGGCCAAACTTGCTTCCTCGAATATGGCGAAGGTTCTCAGACTAGGTGCTGCGACGGGCCTGCACAGCAGCTCGGCGCGCGCCTCGACGTGGCCTTACACAAGCTGGCGATGCAGTCAATTCCAGAAACGAGTACTATGCCGGACTGAGCGGCCGATCTCAGCCGCTGTGAGCCGCGACGTGATCTACCTGACCCCACAAATGCAGCTCGTGTCGCCGCGGCACAGCTGAATGCGAAGAAGCGCCGGTAGGGCAGTGTCGTCGTGCAAATTGAGCCAGGATACTGTTTCCTACTACATCAGGGGCTAGCGGAGCTGTGCCGGCTTGCCTTCGCCCGATGCAACTTTGCTGCTCTGACTGCAGCCCCGATGCGCAATCGTTGGTTGCCTGTATCGACGAGGCCACATCTTCCGCGGCCGCGAATGGTAGAGAGATGCAGTGACACTTGAGAAGCCGCAGACCTTACCGCACGGATTGACGTGCACCTGTGTTGTGTGCAGGAGATTGAGCCGCCACGGCGCCTCATGAGCAGCGCTGCCATGGTGCGTTTGCATGCGCCTTTAAATTTGAAGCCGTCATGCATGACTACTCGCATGACAGCGCTGTGGTGCAAGCATCGTGTTGAACTTACACATGCGCGAGTCAATCTGTATGTATATCAAGACTCGCAACACGCATCACGCACAGGCGATGGACGGAACGTCGCCGCGGAAGGGCGTCGGCTATCTTGACGGGCAGCCGACCGGGCACAGCAGCGGCACTGTGCTGCAGCGCGGCGCCGGGCAGTACCCGCAGCACAGCGGCTGCGACCGGCGCATGCACGCGGCGGACGGCGGCTGCTCGGACAACTCCTCCAATAGCGACAGCGACTCGTGCCGCTCCGGCGTCTCGGACGGCGAGGATGAGGCGATGCCATCCGCCCGCGCCGGCGCCGACGGGCGGGCCGCCCGCGAGTCCCCGAAGCGCTCTGGCACCTGGTCCGCCGTGCAGTCCGTGGCGGTGAAGCAGGAGGCGTCGCAGGAGCGCGGCAGCGGCGGCGCCCGCGGCAGCGGCAACAACAGCCGGACGAAGAAGCCGCACCTCAAGGTGAGCTGTTTCCAAATTCAGCATGACGCCTCCAGGCTGTGCAGCTGCAGGACGGTAACCAGGAACGCTTGCTGCGATAGTGTGCGTCAGGAGCTTGTGTCGGCCGCAAACGAGGTGCCTCTGGCGCGTCCAGGGGCGCTTCTCGGGGCGGCTGGAAACGAAGAGCGATGAGAAGCAGTTGGCAGACGAGTGCCGGCTGCTGGGCCCGATGCTGGGCGGCACCGGCAAACGCGGGGAGAAGTCGCGGCTGACGCTCGCCAAGATCGTGCGCGGCATTGCCGCTGGCGACGTCCGCCGCTTCTGCGAGTCCCGCGAGAACATGCTGCGGGTGAGCAACCTGGCCCCGGAGCTCCATCGGCTTCGGGCAGTAAGGCAGAAACCGACCAGCTGCCACAGGGCTATTGTTCCTGCCACCTATCCAGCATGAAGGGGTTCAACAGCGGGGGGGCACGGGGTGGCGTGCTGGCTTTCTCGAGCAACACCCTGAATATTGACGCGCCCGCAGGACCTCAAGCAGCAGGTGAGCGCGTGGCAGAACAGCGCAGAGGGGCGGCAGCTCAGCGCGCTGCAGCACGAAAATGCGGAGCTGCGCATGGAGCTGGACCTCAAGCAGAAGCAGCTTAGCTCGGGGCACTCTGGCGACGCGCTGCAGCCGCAGCCAAATGGCCGGGCGCTCGCTCCCGGGGACCTGCCGCCCGCAGACGCAGGTGGGTCGCTGTCGCTTTCGTCACTGCTCAGGAGGACTGCCGGTCATGCCCACCCTGCAAGTGATCCGTGGCCTTGTCAGAAGGACAATATGCTTCAGCACATAACTGCATGCAGGAGCGGGCTTTTCTATGACAGTGTTTTGCATGATCGTGCAGTGGCAGGTGCGGCGGCCACGGGCAACGGCATGCCGACGCTGCAGGCGCGACCGCTGCTGCCGGCGCCGCTGCAGGTCGCGACAGCCGCCGCTGCAGTGGCGCCCGCACCGCCCATGCTGCAGCGGCAGATCAGCGCTGGCGCGCAGATGGTGCAGACGGTCGCATCGCTGCAGACCGCCCAGCAGCAGCAACAGCAGCAGCACCAGCAGCCGGATGCAGCAGCAGCATCATCCGAGAGCCTGAAAGCGCATGCCAATGCACTGAAGGTGGGGTTTCTCAACGCAATTTTGGCACCTCTTCTCCTTAGCTTCTCCTTTCTGTTCCTCACTCCCCTTCTCACACCTCCCTCTGCTAGCTTCTCCTTCCTCACCTCTCACCTCTCACTCCCTCCGTGGTTGGAAAGCAATCTGTGCCCCTACCATCTTGCCTTCTCCCAGCTGCCCCACCCCTTCTCTCACTTCATGCTGTGAAGCAGCTCTTCTCAGTCGACTTCGACTTTTCTTACATTCCTGTGCAGGCGCACGCAGACAACCTGGAGATGCAGTCTAACCTGGTGGCGTCAGAGCCGGCAAAGGTGCAGGTGGCGGTCAAAGCGCGCAGCCTGCACGCGCAGGCGCAGTCGCTGGAGGCGCAGGCCGACGCGCAGACCCTGCAGGTGCGTCATGCGTGACTTGCGGCAGGCAGGCCTTGTGTGCGGTGATCCTTAGTCGGTCCCAGCACTGGATGCGATTGAAATGTTGCCCAGTCCCGTCTGCCGCCAGCAGCAGCGGTCAACTTGCAATGCATGCGCAAAGAGGGGGGCTAGCGTTCATAGTTGAATCATTCCGTTGACATTTTTCACACCTTGTGTGCCACAGGCGCATGCGCAGGCGCACTCGGAGGCGCACGCGGCGACGCGCGCGGAGGCGGACAAGCTGGCAGCGCGGGCTGAGGCGCACGGACAGGCGCAGGCGCAGGCCGTGGAGGCCGCGCACCGCCTGAAGCGTGTCGCGTCCATGGGTGCGTCTTTGGCAGAACGAGGCGGCTCAGCTGCGTGGCATCGGCTGGCATGCGCATGTGTGCATCTTCCAGGCGTGTGGCCCTCCATGTCAGCCCCCAGCTCCATATCAGTCGAGCACTGCACTGCGGCTTCATCCTCTCATTGCCGGGGTAGTCCAGCTGGCTGTCCGCCGCACACGAGCGCCGCAAATGAACCCTGTACCCCTGCGGCGCGCAGGGGAGGCGCGGCTGCTGGACCATGTGGAGGCGGCGCAGGTGGAGAGCGCGGCGGTGCAGGCGCACAGCCTGGATGCGCAGGCCTACGCGCATGCGGAGGCTCAGGTTTCTGCTGCAAACAAACCATTCTGGTTGTTGTTGCAACAATCTCACCCATTTGCCCTGTGGCCAATCATTGAGGTGCTCATGAGGGGCCATGTCTAGTGATCTGGGCCGTGTCAATTTTTTACGAAAAAGCAGCTGCCGCCTCAAGGTTGCAACCGCAAAACGCAGGCGCACACCATCGCGCACGTGCACAGCCTGGAGGCGCAGGCCCAGGCGCACGCGCAGCGGGCGCACCAGGCGCAGGTGCAGGCGCACTCGCTCTCCGTCCAGGCGCAGAGTCTGCAGGTGGGGCGCCCCCCTCCCGACGTGTCGCCCCCTGCCTGACATGGGTTGCACTGGGCGCCCTGAGTTGTCGGTGCCCCACCACTGGAGCTGCCTGTTAAGCCCCACCACTGGAGCTGCCTGTCAAGCCTCGAGGAGCTTGTTCAGCGGCAGCAGAACAAAGCTCGAATTCTGCAGCCTATACCCTGCAAGCACCTGGGCAAAGGCGACAAATATGCACTGCAGGCGACGGCGCAGCACCTGGAGGCGAAGGCGCAGGAGATCGTGGTGCCGGAGCACCACCCCCCGCCGCTGCAGCTGCCGCCGGTACTGACCTCGCCCGCCGACCACCAGCATGTGAGTTGGGCACAATGCATCTCCCACACAATCCATGGAAAAGCGTGAACATGCATGCCGTCAGCATTAAGCACTACTTGGAGGTTGCCTGCAAGTTTCTTAGCTCTGCTGCAGGCTGTTGCCTTGCAGAGCCCTTGCAATCCAAGTGTTTTTGACGCTCGTGTCACCCTTGCGGCAGGTTGTGGACAGCATGGTGCTGCAGCTGCCGCAGCAGCACTCGCAGCAGCAGCAGCAACAGCAGCAGGCCGCCGCCGCCGCCAGCGTCGCAGCCAGTCCCAGCTCGCGAGTCACGACGCCGCACTGCGGCACGCCGCCGGCGCAGGCGCAGGTGCTGGTCATGCAGGGCCTCGGCGACGGCGCGTCCGCAGGGGCGGGCATCCCCGTCGGCAGCGTGCTGATGACCGCAGCGCCTATGCAGGCGTGCCCCTGTCTGGACCCATTGTTCTGGGTTCTGGGTTCCTTTAAGCGTGTGCTATTGCCATGAAGCTTGCAGCATGCCGCCCAACCAACACCCTGGAGAGCAACACCCTGGAGAGCATCCCCTGGCAAGCTGCAGAGCACAAGCCACATTCCCTGTGCACGTCGGACCGGAAACCTGTCACAAACTGTTCGACCCTAGTATGATTGCGACAGGCAACGACTGACCATGCTCGCGCCTGCAGCAGGGGCAGCAGCTGTTCATTGCGCAGCCGCAGGGCGGCGGGCCAGGCGAGCCGCAGCACCACCTGGTGACGCATCAGCTGGTCAGCCTGCCCCTCACCTCGCTCTCGACGCACCAGCTGCAGCCGCTGCAGCAGCAGCAGCCGGCGGCCTCCGTGCAGCAGGTGCGCATCTGCTTCCGTGTGGTGTCTGTGCGGCTCAGGCACATCGGATCCAAACGCGGTGCCTGTCGCGCGGCCATGCCGTGTGCTGGCTGGTATTAGCTACCAGATGTCCAGCTGCCAGATGTTCAACGATATTGCTGAGCCTCGTCTTAATTTGCCGCGCAGACGGCGATGCACACCGGCAGCAACCTGGGCGGGCACGGGCTGGGTGACAGCGGGATGACCATCACCACGTCGCTAGCCCACGCGCGCTCGCAGTCGGCCGTGGAGCTTCAGCAGGCGGTTGCAGAGGCGAACAGCCTGGCCGCGCAGGCGGCAGAGGCCCAGAACAGAGCCCAACAGGCGGCGCAGGTATGTTCCCATTCCCCATGCATCTGCCACCACGTCTTTCTATCAATGCGCTGTCCCCGCGCACATCGTCACAGCAGGCACAGGCTTCTGGAGCATTGCACGCCATGTATTGTGCGTCAGTACTGTGCATTGCACGCCACGTAGTGTGCTGACCAGCCACTGGGCTGCCAATGGGAAATGTAGTGCCTCTCAATTACACATGGCGCTGTCTGCAGGCGCATGCCCAGGCAGAGGCCCAGGCGCACGCTCTCGCGGCGCAGACCGACATTCAGTCGCACGCGACGCTGCAGCAGGCGCCCAGCCTGGCGTCGCAGATGGGCCCTGCGGCCTCAATGCAGCACAGCAACCTGAGCAGCCACCCCAACGCCGCCCAACACCAACCGCAGGTGGTGTATGTTCAATTGGCAGTTTTTGGGACGAGCCTCGCGAGAGTCCTCGACTGCTAGTGGCCAGATGTACGTGACCCAGCATGTCGATCAACGTCTTAGATGGTGCTGCATGCGCCAACGCATAGTGTCGTTGCCCGCAGGCGTCTGTGGCCGGCAACAGCATGCAGATGGGCAGCAGCAGCATGATGGTGCAGCAGGGCAGCCTGATGAGCCCCTCGCCGTCGCTGCCGCCGTCCGGACCCGGTAGCCGGCGCGCGGGCGCCAGCCTCAGCACGCTGCAGCACGGAGCCTCCCTGCAGCAGGTGCGGCATTCTGCAGCCTTCAGTGGGTGCTACTGAACACTTGTCGGCCCAGCCAGGCTGCCTGGAATGGCTAATGCTGATGACAGCTGCCTGCAATCGTCTGCTATGTGGCAGCATACCTTTGTCTACTATGCGGCAGCTACAGCATTGGCACTCCTGCTCCCGTAGCGTTGTCGGTGACACGCGCACGTATCTCAGCTGACACATCCGCTTCATGACGGCAGCAGGGGAGCGTGGCGCAGTCGATGCAGCAGCCGCACCAGCCGCAGCATGGCACGCCGCCGCTGCACTCTCCGGCTGGCCTCGCACGGCAGGGCAGCTATGGCGGCGCCGTCGCCGCTTCCAGCATGGCCCCCGCCCCGAGCATCATGAGCCACGGCAGCAGCGCCCTGCCGCAGCCCGGCGGCCAGCAACAGACGGTCGAGAGCTCCGCCAACCCATCACCGCCACCGCATATGCAGGCACGTCCACCCATGCGGGTCTGTGTTTAAACTTTCATCACTGGCAGGCACTGTACATGATGCCAAATAGATGTTTCATATTCGTGTCGTTTTCGCTTCGACTAAATGCCAAGTCACTGCTGCAGGAGGTGCACTCGTCGAACACCCTGCGCCACCAGCACAGCGGCCCGCTGCACATCCCGGACATCGTGGCAGAGGCGGACGCCGCCGCCGCGATGTCCGATGCCAGCCTGGCGGCGCACGAGGCGGCGATGCAGCAGAAACTCCAGCAGCAGCGGCAGGCTCAGCAGCAGCAGCAGCAGCCGCCCCAGTCGGTGTTTCAGACGGCGCAGCAGGAGCACCACGCGCAGCAGCAGCAGCAGCTGGCCAACCAGCAGCACCACCAGCAGCAGCTGCAGGCGGCGCACCACCAGCAGCAGCACGTGCAAGCGCAGCACTCGCGGCAGGAGCACCAGCAGCTGGCGGCGGCGCAGGAGCAGCAGCTGCTGGCGGCGCAGCAGCAGCAGCAGGCGGAGCAGCTGCAGGCAGCGCACATGCAGCAGCAGGAGGAGCTGCTGGCGCAACAGCAGCAGCAGGCGCAGCAGCAGCCCGTGCACACCTCGATGACGCACCAGGTGCGTGAACTTTCTCGTGCCTGTCTGTGTGGACCCCCTCCGTATATGACACTCACATGATGCCGGGGCAGTGTCGAGTGAGCGCCATGCCTCCAGAGTTGAGGTTTGCGAGAGGCAGCTGTGATGACAGCTCTGCTGGCATATGTGCTCCGGCATATGTGCTCACTGCCTGGATTAAGATTCATATCGCCTGACGTGCAGGTGCCGCCTGACTCTGCGGACCTGCACACGGCCGCGTCGCTGCGGGGCCAGGCCTCCCTCCAGGGCCAGGCTTCCCTCCAGGGCGCGGCGTCCCTGCACTCGCTGGGCTTGCAGCAGGACTACGGCAGCGGCGGCATGCTGCACAGCGCCTCGCAGCAGCAGCTGGGGCAGGCGGCGGCGTCCGGCAGCGGCCTGCACGGCGCGCCCTCGCAGCAGCAGCTGGCGGGCGCGGCGTCCCTCCACTCCCTGGGCTCGCAGCAGGACTTTGGCAGCGGCGGCGGCGCGAGCGCGCAGAGACAGCAGCTCACCGGCGCGCTCCGCATGCACTCCCTGGGCGGTTCTGTGCAAGACTTTGGCGCCGCCGCCACGGGCCAGCAGCTGGCCGGCCCGCTCAGCATGCAGTCGCTGGGCTCGCAACAGGACTTCGGCGCGACATCCGGCGGGATGCGCGTCGCCTCGGCGGCGCGCCTGACAGCAGGGCACCCGTCGAGCGGCGCGCTGCAGTCGCTCGGCTCCCAGCTGCACCTCGTGGACCCGTCGGCACAGCAACAGCCGGAGCAGCAGCAGGACCACCTCCAGCAGCAGGTGGGGCCCCTGTTGCGTTCATGTGCTATCTGCGCTGTTTTGAGATCAGTGATTCGCGCCCCCACCTCCCACCCGTTGTGCCAGCATGGATGCCCTTCTGCACGCACATGCCATCTGCAAAGCACTTAACCACAAGAGACCCGCTCGTCCCGGCTCCGCTCTCATTTCTTATTGTGCTGATTGTGCTGACTTCGCACCATTCGACCGCCTTTTGCAGGTGAGCGATGCGGTGCACAGCGACCAGCAGCTGCTGGGCATCCTGGACGGGCACTGCGGCGACGGCGGGCTGTCCATCAACCTGCCCTCCGCGCTGGAGCCGTTGATGGCCAGCCAGCACACGCTTGACGGGCAGCTGTCGCCGATCGTTGCGCTGCATGGCTTCAGCGTCGACACCCCGATGCACCCTGCCTCCCAGCTGCTGCAGCCCATCACCTCTCAGGTACCCTGTCTGTGTCTCCTCATGTCGGCAGTCTCTCGGATGCCAGAAAGGGTTGCCACCCAGACAGCCACTGCGCTGTTGCCTTGGTACGTGTTTGTCATTTTGCCCAAGGCCGGCCGTGCTTGGGTGCTATGGCAAGTGCATGGCCTGGTGTGGTCTGCGTTGTCACACAATTCTTGCTCAAGGTCTCTCGCCGGCCTTGATGCAGGGTCATGTGTGAAGGACTCGGCCATGCTGATTGCCGCGCGGGGCCGCCAGCTTGGATTCAGCACGACTACAGCGTCAAACGGATGTCAGGGCCTGACCTCGGGACGCTTTTCAGCACTGGTGCATAGATGCGGGATGCTACTCCAGGGCAAACGAGTTCATGCATGGCTCGGTTTTGGGAACATCGAGCCAAACGGCCACCTTCATAGATTTGCTTTCAGGGACAGAGTTGGAATGGGGCGCAGCTTGTTTGTAGCCAGACCATTTCCGTATGCACGTCTGATGTCCCTCCGGTTGTGTGCCGGCTGAAGTGAGTGCGAAAGCGAGTGGGGAGCAAACGGGCTTTGGCTTTGATGTAGGTTCATTTCGTCCACGTTTCCTCGTACACGCATAATTTGATGTCAATGTATTTGCAATCGCCATGTAAAACTGCTACCGCATCCAACTCTACTGCCAAGAGGCTGCACACAATTCTGACTGCTTGGTTCTCAAATTCAATGCGCACAGCGCACTCGCTGCTGGGAACATGTGTCGCAGTGTTGCTGAATTACGCTGTTTAGTCCAGAAAAGATTCGTCGTCACGAAGCTTCCGCCACCGCCATCAGCCTCACTTGTGCTGTTTCTGCAGCAGACACAAATAGTTGTAGTCAGCCACAATCGCCATTCCACAGCGAGCTCGGGATTTGGCAAGCACCGTCGACATAGCTACGCTAATCACAGCTGGAGTGCAGGCCTCACCTTCCTGTGGCGCCGCTTAGCCGCATCATCGCTGTCATCGGAGTCGGAGGCTGCCCGCTTCTTGCGGCGTCGCGGCGACTCGCTGTCAGAAGAAGTGTTGGAGCTGCTGCTGGAAGACGCGCGCCTGTTTTTCTTCTTCTCCTTTTTTTGCTTCTTTTCCTTGTGCTTGTCCTGCGCGCGGCAGACCCACAGATCAACATTACGCAAGTCTGGCAATCTGAGTCACACGCAAGTGTGACATCCGCCTTCCATGCTGCAAGTCACGCCATGCCAGCGGGGCCATGGGCTATTGCAATGCCCCATTGCTCTGACCGTGCAATCACCTTTTTTGACTTGTGGTGCTTTTTGGTATCCTTGTGGTGGTGGTGATGGTGGTGGTGGTGGTGGTGTGAGTCCTTGGCAGCGAGCGCGGCCGCCTCAGCCCGCTCTACCTCCTCCGCAGCCTGCAGGTAGCGGGGCATGCAGCCCGCGGGACGCACCATACCATGTCAGCATGCTTCATTGGAAAGTGACTGGATGAGCGTCACAAGACTTATCTGTTCATGTGATATGCTTGCAATGTTTTCCCACAATCACGCCTCTGTTCATGTGAGATGCATGTGTAGTGCCACGTTTTCATCCAGAATCAAGAGGCCAAATAAAATCATTTACCGCCGCAAGCGCCGCCTGCTCGAGCCTGTCAGGGAACTCGTTGGCTTTCTTTGTTCGGTCCAGCTTCCTCTGCACCTGTGCAGGCAAACAAGTCCCGTGTCAATCACATGGCAGCGCCCACGGAAAGCGATTCACAAATGCCGCAGGACAGCTGCACGAACGGCGGCAGTCCACGTCCCATGCCAAACTTGCAAGCACATGCACAAGGAACTCTTGGCTGACCTTTTGCAGTGCAATTGGCGGCGCACCTTTTGCATGATCTCCTGCTCGAACTGCGCGCGTGTGGCGCCGCTAACTTCTGGGATAGCCGGTGCCGGGTTGATGCGGCTCATGGCGGTGCCCGGTGTGCCTGCAGTCGATGTGCTTCGCGGAGGAAGGCAGGCGATTCGCTCTCGATGCCTTAAGAGGCAGCTCGACTGCAGGATCTGCACTTCTTGGACTTGCCAGGTACGACTGAGACCTGTGGCGAGGGCAACCCTAGGTCAGCAGCACAGCGAAGGTTCACAGGTTGGTTCGGCCTGCGAAAGCAATTGCAACTCTGAAACGCTGATGCTGGACCGCTTTGCTCATGTTCGTCAAGGGGACGAAACAAGTTGGTGACCGCCTCCGGTTTCTCAGGAGCCGGCTCAGAGAAACTTGGACTGCAGAGCCTCACAGTTGAGCGCTTCCCCATCGAACGAACAACCCACGATGGCTCAGCAAAGGGTAAAAGCGCGGCCAGCGTCGATGCGCAAAGGCAGGCCGGCGGCGAAAACCAAGCGTGCCGACGGCAAAGGCTTGAAGCAGCGGCCCGCATCAGACGCAGACACAAAAGCCATACAGCAGCTACTAGCCAGGTGATTGCTTTGTCTCTGTTCGCAGCATTGATGTCTGATGCTCTTCCGTGGCCAAACGCGGTTGTCTCACCGCTATCGGAACATGCAGGCAGAGACAACAGAAGCGGAAGGAGGCGCCTGAGGCGGCGGCCGAGCCCGATGCAAAACGTCCACGCAAGAAAGAGGGCCGGGAAAAGACGCAGGTGATCGCCGTGGGCTTGCTGCGCCATGCATGCTACTTGCCAACGATCATGCGTCCTGCAGGCGGCGGCTCAAGGTAGATGTTTGGTAAACGATGTTCCTCGAAATTGCAGGAGGCAATCCGGCTGTGGGAGGAGCTGCGGCAGCACGACACGGCAGCAGACAAGCGGCAGGAGCTGGTGTCCCAGATCATGGCGCTGATCAAGGGCCACATGGCGAACGTGGCGGCCTCGCCGACGGCTTCCCGCATCATCCAGTCCTGCGTCAAGTACGGCACCGCGGCGCACCGGGCGGCCATCCTGGCGGAGGTGCAGCCGCAGCTGGTGGAGCTTGCGCAGAACCCCTATGGCCACTTCCTGGTCAGCAAGCTGCTGGCCAAGGCGACTCGCGCAGAGGCGGCAGGTGACAAGCTCTGCCCAAATGCACTAAGTACCCTCAGCCAAGCTTCCTGAAAGGCAAATGTGCATGTACAACTCAACCTAGTGCACCCTTGCAGTTGTCACAGTGCCGAGCCGGTGATGTAGCAAATACTGCGTTATCTTACCGAACGCTGCCGTCACGACGGCAGCGACTCATGTCGGAGGAATAACACGCTGAGGCTCTCTCACTTTCCACACGGCTGCATGATTGTTCCACCTGCAGCAACACAAGACAAGACTATTGACTGCAAGCAAGCGGGGTATGAAACCTGGTCATTGCAATTTCCTGACAATGTTCAGGTCATGGCTCCGCTGACAGCAACCTCAAAACCTGAGCAGGCCTCCTCCGGGCGCCATGGCACCTTGTCGCCATCTCGTGTCTAGTGGAAGCCCACAAAGCGCCTTTCTGTTTATCCAATCCAACTGATTGAGGATCGAGTCGTCATCGCTTGACCGCCCTCAGTTGCGCACCACACAGGCGTCATGAAGAGCTTCAAGGGCCGGGTGCCGCAGCTGCTGCGGCATCCGAACGGCGCCTCCGTCATCGACGACGCCTACAATGCGGCGTACCCGGCCCAGCGCAACGCCATGGCTGCGGAGTTCTACGGCAAGGAGTTTACATTGTTCGAGGTGAGCTACGGAGTGCCCCTGAATGTTGTCCAGCTACTCTTGTTCTTCAGCTGCGGAAGCTTCAGCTGCCAGTGGCGTTCTGAGCTGGATTGGGGTTTTGCCGAGGGCAAGAAATCAGTCAACTGGGATTGACTCAGACATGGCACATCTGGCTCATCATCGCTGACATGTCAGTCATTCGAGCCAAGAGAGCCAGATGTCATGGAACGCTTGCTGCGTGCCAGGGGAGTGTGCCGGCATCGCTGAAGGAGGTGCTCGCGAAGGCGGACGCGGTGAAGACGCGGCAGGTGCTGCAGAGCATGTCGCAGCACCTCATCCCCATCATGGAGAAGGGCCTCGTCGACCCGCTGCTGTCCCACAGGCAAGTAGCATCTGGGAGTTGCCGAAGATGAAGCGCATGGCCGCCGCAGTGAGCTTCCACCTGCCTGATGGCATTGGCTGTCCAGGCAGCGCCTTGCAACAGCTGCAAAGAAGACGTGTCTCGTGCAAGCCAGCTGAACGTGCAGAGTGCACATGTTCCGTGCATTGTTCAGAGCGCTCCTGCCTGAGCATCGAAACGACCTTTGGTCGTGCTGGGTTCAGCCTTCTGATTGCGCGGTCCCTTCGTGCAGGCTGATAGCCGAGTACATAGAGGCAGCGCCGACGTCGGCGGTGGAGGACGCTGTGCAGACGCTGTCGGGCGTCAACCTGCTGCGCATGGCGCACACACGCGAGGGCGCCGGCGCCGCCTGCGCCGTGCTCGCCTACGGCACCGCGAAAGACCGCAAGCAGGCCGTCAAGGCTATGCAGGGTGCGTCTGCCCGTCGTTTTTGTGGTACCTGGCAGCGTCGCCAGAGTCAGCGTCGCTAGAGTCAGACAGAGCCTCTTGACGCCGTTCTTTCAAGCGTCAGCAGCCTGAAAACCTGCTGAATATCAATTCATGCCGACTTGGTTCGCTGACACCGCAGGGCATGCCCAGACGATGGCGAGCGACCAGTGGGCGCACCTGGTGCTGATGACCGCCCTCTCGCGCGTCGATGACACAGCGCTGCTGCGGAAGCACGTCGTCTCCGAGCTGCAGGTTTGTCCTTGAAATAGCTGCTACGCCGCTGCTGCGGTGCAAAGCAGTCCGTCTTCCACTGCTGACCTCAGTCTGTCACCTTGGTCCGCTGTCACGAGTCGTGTACATTGCTATGCGCTGCCACACTGCCCAATGAAGACAAAGCATCGACGGGCGGACTGAACCCTTGATGAGACGTCGATTTCAGTGCGCACTGATGGCGTACCTGAGGGCCTATGGACAGCAAGCATGATATGTGATTCTCATGTCGAAATTCTATGTCGAAATTCAATCTTGGGGGCGGGCTGGGACCTCCCAGGGTAGCGTAGGGTGATCACCAGCCGCTGTGTCTGACCGGCACAAGAGGTTGCTTGGCGCTGCAAAGACCAACACTGTCTGCATATTGCTTGCTTGCAGGCAGACCTGCCGGAGCTGCTGGCCAGCACGAGCGGGAGGCGCGTGCTGCTGCAGCTGGTCAGCCCGGCTGCCTGCCGCCGGGCGCTGCCGCCCGAGGCACTGACTGCGCTCGAGCCGCCTGCCCGGCTGCGCTCAACGGCTGCGGCACCAGCTGCTACCCCTGCGGGCGCAGAGGCAGACCAGGCGGCGGTTCAGCCTGACGCAGAGCAGGACAGCAGCGCCCCCGACACGGACGCCGCCGCGCCCGCCGATGCGCCGCAGCAGGTGATGCAGTGTGTTTAGAATCGCCATGACCCTGATCGCTGTCACAAAGGACACGAGTCGCTGTCACAAAGGACACGAGCTGCAAGAATCGCCCAGTCTCACGCTATGGATTCTGCAGCATGGACAACCCACAACCTCCTGGTTCCTCGGATCTGTGTCGAGTTCCCTGAGCATTTGTCTGTGGCTGCGTCCCATCCTGAAGAAGTTCAGCTCGACTGGCAACAGGTGCCGCTGGGGCTGAGCAAGAAGGACCCGCTGCTGCGGCGCAAGGAGCTGCTGGGCTCCGGCAAGGGCAGCCTCGCGGCAGCGCTGCTTTCTGCCGCCTCCGCCGCTGCCGCGGCGCTGCTGCACGGCAAAAACAGCGGCGACTTTGTCGTCGAGGCCGTGCGCGGCGGCTCCGACGGTGCGTCCTGACCACCTTCTGTTAGTTTCGATTGTGACTGGTTCAGTTTGTGGACGCCAAGACATGTGGGATCCAGCCCTCCTGCATGACCCCACTGCCGGATGTGGCGCTCGCTGCACGCACATCATCCCTCCAAGCATGTTGCTCGTGCGGTCAGGCCAGGTCTGGAGACAAGGCGCCTCGAGATCCGATGTCTTATATCTGTCATCTGCCGTCTGTCGCAGACATCCTGCAGCTGGCGGCGCCCGACGCTCTCGCGGGCTTGCACGCCAGCATCGCGCAGCTCGCCTCGCAGCCCCTCGACGCAGAAGGCGCGAAAGCAGCCTGCATTGACACCGCCTGTGCACAGCACTGTGCGGCTGGGGCACTCTTCTTGGTTTCGTGCGTGCATGGCCGCTGCTCAATATGGTTACAGCAGCCAGCCTGGGAGCCGAATTAAAGCACCAAGCAAATAGGTGGAACTTTTTTATGGTAGAGAGGTGCAGTCGAGTGGGAATTCACCCTTCATTAGTATCTGAGCGCAATGTGGTGTCGGCTGCAGGCGACGAGCACATCCTGACACAGTTCTACAGCAGCCGCACGCTGCGGCACCTGGTGCTGAGCTCCGCAGACGGCGCCTCCGCCGCCGCCGTCAGCTTTGTGGAGACGCTGTGGGCCGAGGTGTTTGACGGCCACTGCAAGTCGCACCTAGGTGCGCGCAGCATCTTCAGTGCATCTGTCACGACACCCGCATCTGTACAACAGGCGTGCACTATTGTGTCCTTGTTTAGTCATGCAAGCGTGGCGAACCTCGCGTCAGTGCTTCATCTGCATGCTTCTGGCCCTGATGAATTGCAAATACACATGGCAACGGTCCTCAATCAAATGTGTTATAAATTTGCAGGCGGTCATGCCGAGAAGGTGCTGGCGGCGCTGCTGGAGTGCGGCAGCGACTCCGTCAAACAGTCCGCCCGCGCGCAGCTGGAGGTGCGTTTCTGGTTTTCCAATGGGCAGCGGCTCACTGCTGCTCCTGCTGCTTTGCACACCCCCAGCGCGGCACGCTGGCTCGTGTTCTCGAGGTCTGCAAGTCTTTGCAATCCGCATTGCGATCAATTGACCCTCGACTGGGATGCTTGTACATCTGCTCATTGGTCTCGCCGCCAGTTTGCAGGGACTTCTCGACCAGCCGGTGGACCAGTGGCTTGCGGAACACAAAAAGGTGCCTGAGGCAGAGGCGCCCAAGGGCAAGAAGGTCAAGTCCGCGGCCAAGTCCAAAGGCGGCAAGGCCGGCGGCAAAAAGGCGTCAAAATAATCATGACGCTGGTCGAGGGGAGATTTGAACAGTCGATTCTGAATTCAGAGCACAAGTTTGCCTGCCTGCGCGGTGCCACAGCATGCAGCGTGAGCTTCAGCGAGGTGTTTTGCAGATGTTTGATTTTGGTTTGTCCAGGTCTTGAAGTTTGCACAGAGGTTTCCCAGGTTGACAACCCGACATATCCAAAACCGTCAGGCCCATCAGTACCTAGCAATAAAATTCTCGAGCAGCCACCATCATCAAGACAACTTCGGCGGCCTCCTGGTGTCGCCAGCGCGCTGCATGCCGCTGTCCTTCATCCAGGCCATCACCCCTGACTGCGCCGCCAGCGTCTGCCCCAGCGCCAGCTTGCTTCGCACCTCCGACAGCCCCGACTTGATGCTGCTGCGGGCGCTGTCGCCCCGCAGCATCACCTGCGGCGGATTGGAGCTCTCTGCACAGGACCTCATTTTGACAAGGTATATCAGAGGGGGCAAGTCGCTGTGTTGAAACGATTATGCAATCCACTACCTCAGGTTCTGTGGGTGACCCACTCAGCAGGAACGAAAGTGGGCACCGCACCTCCTTGCGGAGGCTGTGCAGCGATACCTCGGCAGCCTGGGCGCGCGCCTCCTGGCCCCGCGCCAGCGCCCGCAGCTCCGCCATCTCCTCCCCGTCCTCCAGCCGCGGCGGCCTGCATGATAAATATTAAACGGCGTCATTCACTTGATCCGGGTGTAGGCGTTATTTAGGTTGTCTTGAGCACAGAAATATATTTAGGGGTGAGGCTCCGCTCAAGAGATTTTTGAAAGATTCGCCAACATTAAACTGCACGCCCGGGCGGCCGAGCATTCCCTGCGCATGTGCCTGTACCTGTCCCGCTGCTCCTGCTCCAGGGCCGCCACCCGACATGCCAGTGCCGCCTCTGTGGCCGCCGCCTCGTGCTGCAATGCGGCCAGCTCAACGCTCGCAGCGTCGAGCGCCGCGTCCAGGCGCCGCTGCCCGGCGCCCTGCTGCACTGCGAGCTGGCTGTATACCGCATCGAGCGCATCGGCGTGTTTCGCCTGCAGCTGCGCCAGCGACTCCTGCAGGCAGGCAACATCAAGAGTGGTCAAGGGTGATGACTTTTATACATGATTCAGAACAACCACCTGCAGCTTTAGCGATGTCACAGCCAAGCCTGGAGCAATCACGCGCCTTGCCGAGAGGTGGCGGCATGCGTGCACAATGTCAATTGCGCCATCGCTTCGACGATCGGCTTGAGAAAGGCTTGCTGAGCAGGGGCAAGCGTGCACCTGCGCCTCCTGCTTTACATGCTCCAGCTGCGCTGCCGCCTCCTCACACCTCTGCTCGAGACGCTGCTGAGAGTCTGTCCACGCCGCTCGAGCTGCAGCCTCAGCTGCGGCCTGCTCTGTGAGCCGCTGCTCCATTCGCTGCCTGTCGGCGGCATGTTGCGCCGCCTGTGCCGCCGCTTGGCACTCGTGGGAGGCTGTTGACAGCTTCACATCCTCATCGTGCGCCTGCATCAAACGGCATGTCTTTGCATCAAGATCACGACAGATATGGCAAACATGCTTCGCATCTGAGTCAGGGCGTCGCAGCAAAGCCCTTGATGCTCTGTAAGGATTCACATGCACTGAAGTGAGGTCCAGAGTCTCTTGAACATCAGTACAGCATTTCGGTCCCGACTTAGCAATCTCAGTACCCGCCACATCCTGGGTGCCCACCTGCGCCGCAGCCGCCAGCGCGGCCGCCTGCCGCGCCTCCGCATCGGCCGCCGCCGATGCCAGCTGGTGCTGGTGGCTGCGCCGCTCGCGGCTGCCCGCCGCCTCCAGCGCCGTGATCTCCTCCCGAAAGTCCGCTGTGACCTGCTTCAAAGCGCCCTGCAGCTGCGCCTCCCGCGCTGCGGCGGCATCCATCGCCGCCTGCGCGGCCGCCTGTGAAGCCGAGGGCCTTGCCATCTTGCAGGTTTGTCTGTTACATCTGGCATGCCTCAGACGCCACCTGGCTGCATGCTTGCTTGCCATGCAGATCGACTGCATCCCGTGCCGCCAAAAGACTGTCATGGCCCCTCACCTGCTGGGACGCTGCGGCCTCCGCAGCCAGCCGTGCGGCGGCCACGGCGTCTGCCTCCGCCCGCGCCTGCAGCTCGTCGCACAGCCGCACGTGCGCCGCGGACTGCCGCTGCAGCTCCTCGCCATGCGCCGCCCGCAGCTCGTCCACTGCCGCGTGCGTCTCCTCGGCCCTCTGCCTGTATACACAGGATCGAAGACCTTTTTTTGCTGAGCAGCAGTTGTTATACAGGCCACCCTAGGGATCTGCTGTTTGTATGTCCTTTTGACACGCGTGCTTCAGACACGTGCATTTAGTCAGAGAAGTGCAAATCAGAAATGAATGCCATCACGTGGCGCATGCGAACGCATGCAGCACCTTTCGCTGTCTGCCTGCGCCAGCAGAACCTGTCGGTGATCCGCCGCGCTGTCAAGCGCCTGCTGCAAGGCGTCGTCGGCTGCAGCCTGCGCCTGCAGCGACTGGGCATAAAACTCGGCCTGCAGCTGCGACCGCTGCTCTGCGAGGCCGTTTTCAAGGCGCGCTGCTGCAGCGGCGGCGACGTCGGCCGCCTGCTGCGCTGAGGTTGCTCTCAGGTCGTCTAGAGCCGTGACCTGGGCAGCGAGCTGCTGCTGTAGACTCTTGCACCGGCTGCTCATGACTTGGAGCTCGCGCTTGGCTTGGGCCTGCGCCGCAAGCTCCTCAGCGAGCCTCGAAATGAGCTGCTCCGAGGCCGCCGCCTGCAAGGCGCACACGCTTCCGTCTGGGAGCTTCAATTTTGTGCAAGCCAGTGCTTGACACACACTATCAATGTGAGGAAAGGCATGAGACACACCGATGTTGGTGCGGCCACGGAAGTGGCAGGGCAATGACCACCTGCTGTTCATGTTGAATCGTCAGCGCGGATGCTCGGGCTGCTGCCGCCTCTACGTCCGACCGCTGTTGCGCCGCCGAGCGCTCGTGCTCGGCCAGTTTCGCCTTCCACTTCCCACGCTGCTCCGCTAGATCGTCAGCCTGCTGCTGTAGTTGGGCTCTGTAGCTGCTTTGCTCGGCTGCAAGCCTCGAGTCCCAGTCGGCGGCCAGCCGCAGCATTGCAGCAGCGTCTCGCTGGGCTTCCGACCTGCAACACCAGCAGCACATGGTCACACGAACCACAACAGTATGCAGGGCGATGATGGATGCATATTCACAGCACGGTGACCACCATATGCTTCAGTCGTGTTTTCAGGCCCGGGCTGAAGAATGAGCCAACGCACCGGAGACTGTGGTTTGTAGCTTCGAGTTCAGAGACGCACTGCTGTGCCTGTGCCACCTCTGCATGCAGTCGGCTGGCGGCGGCGGCGGCCGACTGCATGCTGTCATCCAAGCTGCGTTGCAGCGCTGCTGCTCGCTGCTGCAGCTCCTGCACTTGCAGCTCGGTCATGCCGGCCATTTCTGACGCGGCCGCCAGCTCAGCCGCTTGCTGCTCACAGCTCGACTGGAGTATGTCGCAGCGCCGCTGAAGGGCAGCCAGCTCCTCTAGCAGCGCTATACAGCGCGCTGCGGCTGCCGCTGAGTCTGCCTGGGCCAATTGCAGCGCTGCTGCGCCGGAAACGCTGGTGTCGGCAATGCGGGTCTCCCATGCCGCATGCTGCCGAGCGTGCTCTGCCTGCTGCTCTTCGCACTGCCGCCTGAGCTCCTACAATGGAGGCGCACAGCAATGTTCTGTAATGGAGGTGCACGACATTGCCTCGTGATCAAGGCACAGTGCCGTAAGCATTGCTGATGACCATGGGCACACCCACTATCTGCACTCACCTGATTGGCCTGCGTCAGCTGCTGCAGCTGATCTGCCGCGGCCCGCGCCGCCGCCGCGGCCCCCAGCTGCCCTTGCAGCGCTCCGGCCAGACCCTCCCGCAAGCCGCCACACTGCGATGCAAGTGCTGCAGAGATGGTGCCGACCGCAGCGCGCAAGGAGGCATCGGTGCTGTCGCCCCCCAAATCAGCAGCCCTGCATGTTGGCCACGTCAGGCCTGTGAAAAGCAGTGGCCTCGGCACGCATGCAAGAGAACAGCCGTTGCTTGCATTGTGTGTGGTCCGCCGTGCAAACTCACGCACCCGCTCTGCATCACGCCAAGGGCCGCGCGGCAATCATCCGCCAGCTGGGCATTGACGGGCTGCGGCATGACCGCGGGGTATGCTGCTGCCATGCCGCTGAGGTCATCATGGCAGCGGCTCAGCACCGACGCCACCAGCAAACTAAAGGCGGCTTGGCCATGTCGCTGTGCATCTAGTTGCGCTTGACTGCACAGGAAGTTCAAACACACTTACCCCTCAAAAATGAAACATGAGAAGGCTGTACGCTTGTGCGCATGTTCACGACATGCCTGCAGGTGCTTATCCCACGGACCTGTCGGCATGCTGCTGCTGCACAGCCGTCAAATCCGCCTCGATGGCTGTAGCATGCTGCTGCGCCTCTGCGTGCTGTGTAAGCAGGGCGTCAATTCCAGATTGTGCAGCAGCGGCGGCTAGCGCTGCCTTTTGCCTAGCGGCATCCAGGGCGGTAGTGAGCTCGGTCTCACAATGCCGCGCCTTCTGCTGCGTCTGGTCCAATTGAGAGCGGCACTGCTGCAAAAGCAAGTCGAGCGATGTCGCCTGCGTGTACACAGCAGATATCAAGGCCGTGTCAGTACAGTTTCGGCATAGCATGTCCAGGCCGGACTGCATGCTATCATTGGCAGCACTCTTCACCTGTTCAGCGGATTCAGCGCCGGCATGCTTGGCTGCCGCCACCGTCTGGTTCAGCAACGCAAGTTCCTGCGTATATTGTTCCCGCACTCTGGCCAGCTTCTCTGTTGAAGCCGTCGCCTGCGCCGACGCAGCGGCATGGGACGCGCTGCAGTCTGCTTGTGCCGCTTGCAGCTGCTGATCGCGCTCCTGTGGTGGCAAGCCAAAGAGGGTCCTGTCAACGACTTTGAAATCGTCACAACGATCAAAGTTTATATCACGGGTATAAAACTCCATACTGACCTGCAAGTCGTGCTGGAGCCGATGTATTTCATGCCGCAGGTCCTGCTGCTCGGAGAATCCATTGACTTCTGCGGCTGCGGCTCGCAGGATGCCCTCGAGCTCGGAGTAGTATTTGAGCGCGGTGCTGTTGGCATCTCTCTGCTGGTCCTCAGTCCCAAGGCTGGCTTCGTCGACGACCTAGAAACCATCCCATCAACGGTGGAATGATGGGCCGATAAAGGGGCGCGATTGTTTCCCTGGGCGGTGATCAATGATCGTTCAGTATTATTTTCGTAACGCATTCGGCCCACCTTTGAGATCTCTTCCAGCTTTGCCACCAGCTGGGCCTGCTGGAAAGCAAACCCGACAGGTGTCATTGCTGATAATTGCTTCGACTGCGTCCGCACTGTCTCCAACGGCCGTTAGGATACCGCACCTGAGCATCTGCACCATCAGACGCCATAACGGGGCATCCGGACGGCCGCTGCACCCCCGCACTCTGCGCGCACCGTTTCCGGTGAATATTTTCCACCCGCAACTATCGCACGACCGGCTGGTGGTGTGAGGGAAGCGTCGTTAGCGTCTCTTTATGGATATTTTCGGGTCTGTTCTCCAGAAGCGATCGGGTGCTGCGGGTGCACCCCAGAGTGGGTTTTATGACGACAGCGTGTCATTGCGTCACTTTCCCCCTTCTACTTTGCGCCGTTGAGCAGATCCGTGCATTTGTGCATTGCGCGCCGACAGAAACTCAACAGCAGATGATGACTTGACCCACGCACTGCAATGCTTTGAGACTCATCGAAATCAGCGCCCGATCCCTCTCGGCCGTCTCATCTCACACTTTGTCACCGACCGCGGTTCAGTCGTGTCTGCGGCTGTGGTCGGAGACATTGCCGCATCCTGGCTGCCCTACTCAATTGGCGGTCCTTCCTGGCAAGAGAATCCGCAGACGGCCAGGCAGCGGCCTCGGAGCAGAAGCATGGCCTCCAAGGCCCGGACGAGCCAACGACCATGAAGCCGAGGAACCCCGGGCGGTCGAGCTCCAGCTGGCCAATGGGGTACTTCACCAAATGGCGCCGCGACCACACCATCCTGCTGACGCTGTTCGCCGTCGCCATGTTCTTTGCGCTGCGAGTGTCTCAGCTGCGGCAGTCCTCCCGGGATGCGTCTACCATCAGGACCGTGCTCACGACGACCCAAGGTGAGCCGTTTGCATTAAGTATGTGTATCCGCAGTGTTTGCCGTGCTCAAATCCTCAGATCCAGCTGCATGAGGCTGTTTACGACCGCACGTACTGGCGCTTTGACCCCCTGTGATGGCCCCGATCCCCCGGTCGGCTCTGAGTGCGACCCGTGGCCGGTGCAGTCCTGCACGGCGGGCGGGCGGGCGAGGACGACGAGCCGACGTCAGTCGTGACGGAGCTTGTTATAGACAGCTCCGGCGGCCGCAGGCGAGTGGAACGCGCCCGGAAGGGCTCTGACAGCGGGGCGCAGCAGCACTACCGCGGCGGGGGCAGCTCAGCAGACCGCGGGGCGTCGGGAGGCAGCGACTTCCAGCTACACAGCGCTGGCGGCGACGGGCTGCAGCAGCAGCGGGACAGCCAGGCATCAAAGGGCGGCAGCGGCAACGCCGCAGCAAGCCAGAAAACAGCGGCGCAGTTGTATGCAGAGAAGCAGGCAGCGGCGCTGGCGAGGGCGCTTCCACGCGACTTCGATTGGCAGACATATCTTCTGTACCACCCTGACCTGCGGGCCAGCGGCATCACAGAAGAACAGCAGGCGAAGGAGCACTACATCAAGCAGGGTGCGTTCGCCCTTCCCTCAGCAACGCTTGCCTCCTTCTGCTGCCTTCTCTTGCCTCGGACTGGGACGTTGCCCGCACAGTTGAAGGGCTCTGGCTGCTGTGATAAAGCTGCAAGCCGCTGTCACATTACACGGTCCATCGCCCAACCCTAAACTGACTAGGCTCCGGTCGCCCAACACCATGTCCCCCCTATTGCCAAATAGGCCGCGCAGAGGGCCGCATCTACAAGCGGCTGAAGGTGCTGCTGCGGTACACCGCGTGCACGGGGCTCATCAACCAGCAGTACAGCCACATCGCGGCGTTCTCGCTCGCCGCGGTGCTCGGTGCGGAGATCGTGCTGCCGCCCGCGGCCAAGCGCGACAGCTTTGCCCACTACTTCAGCGTGTTCAAGGTGGGTGGTGGCGCCTCTGGCATGTTCCGACGCGCTGTGGGAATGCGTGCTGCTGCATCCCAGGGCCTGTACATCGGCATGCAAGCGCATCTGCGGCTGGCTGGGGCTGCTACAGTCGTGCCTATGCCCGGGAGTCCCACCCCAAGCCCCTGAACCCCTCGCACAGGAACACAACGAGGTGTCGTGGACGTCCGCGCCGCTGGAGTCGCTGCTGAATGTGGACAGGCTGATCGACGTCTGGCGGGCCAAGGGCCTGGTGGTGCACAGGGTGAGCTCCCGCAGCATTACCCTTTTCTGTTGATCGAGTTTATGTGACTTTTGACAATGTTCTGGCACATGCAGTGCATATCTGTCTCTCTATCATACAGATTTGAAAGCCAAGAGCCAAGTTCATCGCCTCCTGCGCACGCGCTGATGCCTGCGCTGACGCCCAGACCTGACGGCATGCAATTCTGCAGTTCGCGAACATGTCACAGACAAGCTCATTCCCTCGTGCGCGTGCGCAGACGCCGGCGCTGACGCCGTTCCCGGACCTGACGGCGCCGGAGGTGGCGTACCCGCTGTTTGCGCAGCAGGACATCGACCCGCGCATGGTCACCCGCATCAGCGGCGTGTACCTCAAAAACCTGGACATGCCGGAGCTGGTCGAGAAGGTGAGGTTTTGATAGAGGGTTTCGGCTGCAACCTTGCCTCGTCACAGCAAGCCTCTGCACTGCATGCACATCGACGCTTTCCACACTACAGCTCGTAATCCGTGGCTGGTCCTGGCTGGTCGTTCTGCCGGTCAGGGAACAGACACAAAGTCAGTGCCCACATGCGCCAGTCGTCCAACATTCAGCCGCATTTTCAGAGCCGATGCTGGCATGCGCAGGCTTGTGACATATGTTCTATTCCTGCCCACAGGCGCGGAAGGCGGTGATCGACCACTCGGCAAAGCTGCTGCGGGAGGACAATGCGCTGGACCTGAACTACGTTGTGCTGGACCTGCCGTGCACCTTCTTCATGCTGCGCTCCCTCAGGTGCCGCGCTGGCTTTGAATTTACCATCCAAAGCATGACTTCCCTACCGCTCCCCTGTCAACTGGCACAAGTCTGAGGCAGATGCTGCAGTCTCAGTCCCAATGACGCAGCCTCACAGTCCTGCTCATCAAAAGTTCACCCTCTCGGCAGAAGCTCCAGTGCTTGTCCGGCCCTGAACACTGCTGAATTGATGACCCAGCTGACATCTAGCACCCTGCCTTCCGCAGCAACCTGCGGGTGGTGACGGAGGTGGCGCGCAGCTTGGAGTTCAGCCCGGCAATACTGGAGATGGCGGACCGCGTTGTGGCCGCCATCTCCAAGTCCGCCACCAGCTTCAACGCGGTGCACCTGCGCATCGAGAAGGATGCCCGCGACTGGTCCCAGATCATGGGCGGCCCCGAGGTGAGCGGCCCGTCGCCGCTTGACCCACAGCGTGGTTTCATCGCAGGACATTGCTGGGAGCCCAATGCTTGACGCTGCAATTTGACGCTGCCGGAACCGCTCTTGCGCGGCTGGGATGCACCTCTTCTGCGTGAACCTCCATTCCAGCAAGCAGCACATCTGCTCGGTCGTCGAGTACACGATCTGCTGGTCTGAAAGGGCAATCTGCTGGTCTAACACGATCCGTGGTGCGCAGGCGGTCTGGAATGCATACGTGGCGTCGATGCGGCAGGCGGGCTTCAAGCCGGACGTGCCCATGTATGTGGCGTCCGGCCTGCTCACATATGGCGCCAGCGACGGTGAGGATGTCGCCTCATCTTTCGAGCTGCTTCTTGCTTGCTGGCCTGGGTAGCATCAGAAAGAGGACAATCCTCGTGTTGCAGGCCAGACCCTTGCAAAACACTGCGCGCTCACAACAGTGTTGGTGCTAACTCCGCATGCTGTGCCGCTGTGCAGACATGAACCGCATCATCGGCATGCTGAAGGCGGCGGGCCTGTGCAGCGACGTCCTGTACAAGGAGCTGTACATCTCCCAGAAGGAGATCGATGGTGCGCCCTCACTGCACAGTGCTGCTTCTGAAGAAGGACACGAGTTTCTGCTGCACAGGAGTTCCTGTTGCTGCACGGCATCCTGCAAATCGCCCCGTCGCTGTTTAACAATACGTCACTTGGGCCATGGGCATGCGGCTGAGGCGCGTGTGCCGCCGCTGCCCGCGCAGAGCTGAATTCGGAGCAAAAGGCGCTGCTGGACTTCCTGGTGCTCGCCAAGGGCAAGTTCTTTGTGGGGTTCGGCTCGTCCACCTTTTCCTTCTACCTGCGGGAGCACCGCGTGCTGCAGGTACGGCCCGTGACGCTTTGCCACGACACTCTTTTGTGCACAGAAGAGCTCCCCAGAGCCGTGTGTTGGCTTGCCTGCTGTAGCCCAGCAAGCTTCCCGCACCGCGTCAGAGATCCACATTCTGCATCTATATCTGCAGGACATGCCGCGGTCGTCCTCTGTGCTGGTGGATGCTTCCGTCATCGGCACCGACCCGCTGTTCAACTCCGCCGGCACCGTCGCGTGAGGGTTGTAGCAAGGAGCTGGGTTCCAGGCACTCGGTGGTGGGTCTGAAAATGCGCCTCGCCCATCTCTGCATGTGGACGGGGGGCCTGCTAGCAAGACGGGCGTTGTGCTGGTGGCGCTGCACTGCGAGACGGGCGCTGTGCTGGTGGCGCTGCACTGCTTCATCGGCAGGCGCTCGGCAGGTGCGGGGGCGCAGCAGGGTTTGAGCGTGGGCAGAACTGTCATAGTGGCAGCGTTCAGCAGCGGAACTATTTCGTCATCGGCGTATTTCAAAGCGGGGGAAAGGTCTCGGTTCCCTACAGCACTTTGATTTTGTTCGGCTGCAAAGCTGGCGCCGCGTGGTGAGCTGACGGTCCTCGGCTGGCTGCAAGGTGACTGGGTGAGCAATCGTCATGGACAGGTGAATTTGCCAGTTACTTAGTACGATTCCTATGTAGATTTCACCAGGTTCAAGAATTCCTTAGACCTGCCTGCCCCAGAGACATGGTGGAGGGCGACCTCTAGTTCTGTAACTGCAACTGCTCTCTACTCCGCAAGCACTGCCAAAGGCTCGACTGAAACATGGACCGCGCACATATTCAAACAACGGCATCCTGCAACACTGGGGTGCTATTGGACCTAGATGTTCAAGGTTTTCAAGGTGCACTCGCCGAACCAAGAATGAGGATAGGGTCAGCTTCGAAAACGTAGCAGTGCTGCCAGTCGTAAGAGCGGCCGTGTCAGCAGGCCGGGGCGGCATCACTTGGCGCCTTGTCCTCCTCCATGTTTGAGCGCTGCACGCCTTCCTGCTTGCGTTCCGCTGACGGCCCGACCAGCGGCAGCACACCGGTCGCCTCTGCCCACGACTTGGCGTCGGCTTTCCCCTGCGGCAGTTGCTGACACTCACAACAGAGTTTCAGTGCACTCGCAATGCCGAGGGCTCAATGCACAGCATGCAGGGGCATCACGGATGCAATACCTACTCAACAAAGTAACCCACCTTTTCGACAAACTCCATCAGCATCTGCAGGAAGACAACACAAGGTTGGTCGAGTCTAGTTGCTGGATCTCGATTGGCGGCAGAAATGCGATGTCACGATGATGTACACACGAATGGCAGCAGCACACCTTCTCCTCTGCTGGCTCGAACGCCCAGGACACCATCTGCTGGATGCTGTGCTCCCAGTCTGTGAAGGAGTCTGGCGAGATCGCGATGTCGACCACGCTGCGGCACAGGACACACATGATCTGGATTGCAGCGTATACATGCATGTGGGCGCAGCTGGCAGGTTTCACGGTCCTTGAAGACAGAAGTTTCGGAAAGGAGCCAATGCGAAACATCTACAAGGCACCCACCTGGTGATCTGCTTGGACGCAAAGCAGCAGACGCGGACGCCATGGTCGGCGGGCGGCAGCGGGATGAAGTTCGTCAGTCCGCCGTCATCTGCGCAGGCGCAGGGAGCATGCCAGCTGAGTCTACATTCACTGTCAAGTGAGACAGCACCAAGTCCACGATGCACCTGAACAAGAGAGCAAGTGGAGCGCGACAGTGAGGAGAATGTGTCAGCGAACTCACAGCTGGCCTGGCCTCGGAACTGTGTCCACACCCGCTTGTCAAACCACCTGTGTGCGCCGCACGGCATACTTTAGCAGCGAGCATGCATGGCATCAGGAGACTTGAAATCACCTCAATATTCAAGCGGTTGCACAGGGCACATGGGCATCAGTCATGGCCTGAGTAGGAGGCGGGTCAGGCTGCCGCACCAGGGAATGTGGCAGGATGTCATCAGCGCTGCTATCTGCATGCAAAGGCCGCCCTGACGTTAGCCGTCTACGCACGGGGAGGTTTGCATTTGCTGGCAGTCGGTTGCAACGTGGTCGAGGTTTGGGCAGTGAGGCACATGCATGATGTTTCATATAGTTGCAGCCTGGGACTGGCAGGCGCACCAGATCCTCTTTGGACTGAAAATCGCTAATGAGCTCGCCTGTCGGCCGCGGGAAGACGCCTGCCAGGGTGAACACAGCACGGTGACATGCCCAGCAGGGGAGAGGGGACAGACCGCCCAGTGCTCGTGTGCGTGCTGGCAGGACTCCACACATGCTGGCAGGACTCTGCACATGCAATGCCACATGCATTGTTTGAGGAACCCTAACACGCTTTAATAAGTGCACTGCGCCGCAGCTCTCAGAAATTCTGGGTGCTGAGCAGGGACCCTTCAACATGCGCGGCACGCACGTGTCACAGCGATGAAGGCCTTGTCGCGGCAAAGCTCGTGGATGTCCTCCGGCAGCAGCTCCTCCAAAAAGCGAGACAGCACCACGCCCAGGCGGCCCCGCGTCCCATTCTCCCGGCAGTCTGCGGCCGAGCATTACATTTAGAGGCAATATTAAACTTGGAATCAGGAATCAGGAATCAGAGCCAGGAAGCGGTACAGCAGCCCCAGCCGGCCCCGCGTCCCGTTCTCCCGGCAGTCTGCAGAGGCAGCAGTGAATCCGAGCCAGGAGGAGGTAGTACCAGCGCCACGCCAGGCAGCCTCGTGCGCCGCTCAGCACTTCGCGCCTCGAGGCAGCAGGTTGCTACCGGCGCACGCGACACCGCCAGCTGCAGGCGGCTCTTGGATGGCATGGCGCCACGGCGAGGCTTCCCGGCGGCGCTGGCGACCAGCTTGCAGATGTATTTGTGTTCCGCCAGGCGTTGAGTGACTGCAGAGTGGCGTACCCTTGGCCAGCGTGAAGCAAGATTTGATAACGACGTCCTCGGGCAGGCCGCTGTGGTAGCACGCCGCAATTAGCGACCCCGCAGACGCGCCCGCGAGCTTGGTGTCCCCTGCGGTAAACACCTTGTCAAAACCACTGCTCTGAGGAAGTGGTGTTGCCCCCAACATGTGAGGCACGAAAGCGGAATTCCTCAGCTGCACGGTTGCAGACGCGGTTGCAAACCGTGACGCACTATTGATGACACCCAAGTCGTGCAGGCCGTAGACCACCCTGCATCAGACATGATGAGATGTCTCAGATCCTGGCCAGTTTGCAGCGCCATGTCCGAAGGAGCAACAGACCGTTCGCTTCATCAACGAGAAGGATGACTAACGGGCACCCGATGTAGTAGCTGAAGAGCAGGCCCCCTGCCGAGAAGCCAAAGCCAAGCGCGGCTGGGCCATTCTTCTCAAAGGCGACAGCCGCTGGGTGCTTTCCTTCAAAGTCCTGCGCACGTGGCATCCAAAGTGTCCTACTTCCCGTCGTCTGACTAGTCGGTGAGCATCAAGGCATCCCCAAACAGCGCGACCGCCGAAGCCCGAGGTGTAGCAGCGAGCCAGTACGAGATTGTGATTGAAACGTCTGGCTGCACCAAGCGGTCATACATAAGATTAGCGCAGATAACTAACACTCAGTTGTGCACAGAAGAGGAACAACACACCGGTACGCCGACGGTACCACGCTCCTCTGGCTCCTGCTCGGAGGCCTTGCTGCCAGGGTACCACGCCGAGAAATCGGCGATGCGGCTGAAGCTGCCGGTGAATTTCGTCAGGTCAAAATCCTGCCCCATCTTGACCCATTTGGCAAAACTGACTTCCCTGCGTTGACGTAACATGCATTGGATCGTTGAATGATCGACTGCGCGTTGAGGACGTTTTCAATGCACATCACCTTGCATCAGCAGGGGACACGTAGCAGTGAGCATGCCGCATTTCGGGCTGGAATGTCACCTGCCAAGCACCTTCACGGATGGATCCGCAAGGAAATCGCGCAGCTGCAGGCGACCCTCCGCCGCCAGGCCGCGCAGATCCGCTTCCCTGCACGCGACGCATGCGTGGCGCATGAGAGCTGCCCAGGACTTGGATTGAGGAACGTGCCTTCAAGAGTCGCGAAGTGATGATGAGACATACACGCCCTTTCTGTGTTGAGTGGGGCTGCACCTGGTGTAGTACCACTGCGCGAGCATTTCCCGGTACGTCATGGACCCCTCGCTGCCATCTTGCGACGGATCAGGCGTATCTGGCTTCAGCGACCCGCGGCCTATTGCCTCCTGCTGTGCGCCATTTTCCTGCGGAGCCCCGCCGCCTGCACCGCCGCCGCTGCTGCCTTCGCTGCCATTGCTGCCGCTGCCGCTTCCGCCGTCGGCGCTGTTGCTACTGCTTTCGTCGCCTGGCCGCTGGCTGGCCGCCACGACGCAGAAGGCGTGCCGGGCACGCAGGTGCACGCGCGGCAGCTGTGGATTCGATGGCGCCGCACGAGACTGCTGCGGCCTGGCATGCGTGCCTGCGTAGGCTCGAATATGGCGGACCTGGGCCCATGCATGGCCGCTTCTAAGGTACTGCGAGCCTCGTGCCAGCAATGGCGAGGCGCGCATGGCGCCCGCCGCCGCCACCGCTGCTGCCGTTGTACCGCTGGCGCCAAACTGGCACAAAAGAGGGACTCTCGCAAAAGAGGGACTCTCGCAGCTCACCGCGGCGCAAATTCACAGATCCTTTTGCTCCTTCCCTGGCATCTGGCTAGAGCTGTGTGAACACCAGCTGCGTCGAGTATGCGTCCTGCTGTGACGTTGCGGCTGCTGGGAAGGAGTGACCAATGCCTTTCAACAACGAGAACGCGGTACTTCGCCCAGCATGAAGCTTTGCTGCACTTTGCCTCCTCGTTCTGCCTCATTTTCACGGCTGCCCGCAGCGACATGAAGCTGACTGTGTTGGAAGTAGCAATCACGTAAACAACAGGAAGCAGGAAGCGGGTAGATCACCAGATCCTACAGTGGAGAAATGAGCGCAGGCAGAGCTCGCATGCACAGAGAGAGATTGCATTCGACGTGCTGATCGCTGTTACCGTGTAGAGTGATCTTGCCGTGCGGCGGCGTCCCTGCGGGTTTCTGGCGATCTGCACTACGTTTCTGTTGAGCCTGTCGCAACCGTGTACAGCCATCACGCATTTCAGCGCGGCTGGCAGCATCCGTGCGAGTACCCACACCAGGGCAGAGGTCAGCCTGCGGATTTGTCGCGCCATCAGTCTTGTCACATTCTGGGATACAAACCAGACGTACGTTCGGTTCGAGACACCCGGTGAGGATCGCCAAGAGCATGCTGCAAGCAATTCACTGCAACATCATATGCAAAAGATCAAATGTGGCTGCCGGCGTGGCTGAGTTTGAGGACCATTAGTGATGGGTAGTAATCGGAGCCCCTTAATTCGCATCTCGCCTCTCAATGCTGCTCCTGTGCGGTGACACATCCACTGTGACCTCCAGGCACCGACGATGCCTCTCTGACTGGCGCAGGTACAGAGGATGATCTGCAGCTGCCAGCTGTGAGGTTCTCTCTTGGTGGCATACCCACTGGATGAGCGCAGCCGCTGGCAGAGCCTGCCGCTAAACTTTCCCGCTGCATAGACAGTGCCTGGTTGTTACAAGGCCTGGACCGTGCAGCAAGCAAAGCCACAGCATGGGCAACTCCAATTCAACGGACGCACAAGACAAGGGCGATGTAGCAGAGCCGGTGAGTGCCCTAACGGTAGGACGCTAGTGATCGTTTGCCTGTGCACTGGAGTGGAGCGCCTTTGTCAATCACTGCCCCTTGTCTATATGTGCGTTGTTCCTGAACATGCGGCGCACGCCAGCCAGCCAGTCACTTGTACTGTACCGCGCAGACGGGGCAGGCCAGCGGCGCCCTGGATGTGGGCAACATCATCGGCAAGATCCGCGACATCCCGCGCGCGGCCGCCATCACGGAGGGGCAGAAGCGCACGCGCCCGGGCACGCGCCCGCCAAACACCACAAAGGCGGAGCCACAGGATTATGACTTCATTCAGGTGCGGCGGCGCCTGTGCCGCTGCACATGAGTATGCTTGCTGCCTGGCGCAGCTCTTCGAGAAATATGACATCCGAAGGCTGTCGTCGATTAGCAACCTGCTACCTGCAGCGATGAAGCTTGTGTTGCAATAAGCAGGAGCCAGGGCGACGCGCGCTCAGCGTGTCAAGTTTTTTTCTGTCACGCCCGCAGGACTGCCTGCGCAAGATGCTGCTATTCGACAAGCTGGAGGCGGACGTGCAGCGCAAGATCGTGACGGAGATGTACGCTCGCAAGATCAACGCCGGCGATATCCTCATCCAGGAGGGCGACGTCGGCCTTGCCGCCTCGGAGCTGTATGTCGTCAAGGAGGGCGAGTTCGAGGTGGGCCGCTTGCATGCTGAGGTCTGCATTGATTTCAGCAGAATCTCTCGGGAGCTTTTGGCAGATTCTATCTGCTTTTAGCAGCTCCGATTCAACACTGCACCGTGACTGGACTGAAGGTGAGATGAACAGCTCTTTGGTAACACCGACTGGCTGCACGCCGCCTCCAGGACAGCTCCCGATAGCATGCAAAGAAAGATGCACGCATCTCAAGACGAACGGGCGCATGCAACTTGCCGGCCCACGGGCGCAGGTGCTGGAGCGGCGGCAGGGCCTGAATTTCCGCGTCAACATGAAGTCGCGCGGCGACACCTTTGGCGAGGTGTCGCTGATGTACAACGTGCCCCGCTCCGCCACCGTGGCCGCCACCCGGGAGTCGGTGGTCTGGGTCCTGGAGCGCGAGCTGTTCAGGTGCCTTTCTCGCCTTCTGTTCTCTTCTTTTGCCATACCATGCAGTGGTGCACTGGTCTGGACACGCTGGGAAGGGACACCGCGGTCCTGCGGCAGAAGTGACCCGGTGTGCGAGGAGGCGCATGGAGGACGCGAATCAGCATTCAGGCATTGTCCAGCACACCCACGCAAGCTCAGCGAGCCTGTGCATGCTGCTATCTGCCAGTCTGCGTCTGCTGAACCGTCAGCCGCGGCAGTGCTCCAGCGGTGGACTGCGGCGGGTGCTGACGGCGTGCTCTGCAGGATGCGCATTTTTGCATGCTGACTCTCAAAGTGTTTTCCTCATCCAAGAAGCTCTGATGCAAGCCTCGTTTCCTGCGCAGGCACTTCGTGCGAGACCACCACGAGCAGGAGGTGAGCCAGGTTGAGCTGTTCCTCAACCAGGTCAAGCTGCTGGCCAACCTGACGCATGACGAGAAGATGCGGCTGCTGGACGCGCTGGAGGAGGTCACCTTCCAGCCCGGCACCTCTGTCATCAAGCAGGTGCCTTTCCCACAACCCGTGCTTCAAACTGACGCAAAAACGGCCCCAACAAATGGCCCCAATAACGCCCCTCCGCGCCTGCGGCTGTAGTCCTGGTGAGCTTCCAGCCCGGCACCGCCATCGTCAAGTGAGTGCCTGCGATTGAGCTTTTCTGAGGAAAACTCCGCCCTGCGCGCCTGCACTTGTAGTCCCCATGATGCAGCAGGGGTGTTCTGCATGCAGCCGTCTTGGCCCGCACTTCAAAATTTGCTGTGTCTGCGCAGCCAGAGTTCCAGTCAGACTTCAGCTTGAGCAATACTTGCACAAGCCAGAATTTGTCACGGCTTTGCATGACATATCGCAATGGTACCCCCTGCAGGGCGAGGCGGGCGACTACTTTTACATCATCAAGGCGGGCGAGGCAGTGGTGTACGAGGAGAGCGAGGAGGGCTCCAAAAAGGTCAACCACCTGTTCAAGGCCGACTACTTTGGGGAGCAGGCGCTGCTCACCTCCGCTCCCCGGTGCGCGCACGCCCAGCGGCGCAGCCTGCTTTGCTGAGCCGCGAGCTGCCCGCCTGCCTGAAGTCGTCCGGAAGGCTGATGGGCACGAAAGTGGCGGAAAGGGCGTAACGGGCTTGTGTCCTGCCATGCAAATCACTCTCAAATGGAATGGACAGAAAGGAATGAAACGACATGGATGCAGGAATGAAGCATTGAATGCATGATGGAATGATTGAATGAAATTGCAGCGGCGCGAGCGTGGAGGCGACCGTGGAGCTGGTGTGCCTGGCGCTGGCGCGGGAGCGCTTCACCGAGATCCTGGGCCCGCTGCAGGACATCATGACCCGCGACAAGTCGCCGCAGGTAGGCCTTCTGCAGAGGCACCACTGCATGCAGGGTTCTGCTATACCCACAGGTAAGGTTATGTCATGTGAAGGAAACGACGTGAGGAGCAACCGTAGGGGCTGGGGCTACGGTAGCGCGGACATGCACTGAGCTGTTGGCCAGCCCTGAGTCTGGCGTTGCCAGGCTCAACTAGGCTGCGCCATTACCCAAGGGTGTGTAATGAAGCCCCGCTGTTGCGGCGCAGGTGGTGACGCAGAAGCTGCTGAAGCTGGGCGCAAAGCGCAGCCAGGCGGGCGCGGCTGCGGCATGACCCAAGGATGTGTGATGGAACCCTTTTGTTGCGGCACAGGTGGTGACGCAGAAGCTGCTGAAGCTGGGCGCGAAGAGCAGCCAGGCGGGCGCGCCGGCGGAGGTCATCATCAGGCGCCGCCGTCGCTCGCGCTCCTCCACCGGGCAGCCCGTGGAGTCGTGGGAGATGGTGCGCGCGCGCGGCCACCAGGAGGAGGTTCAGAACCTCATCGGTGCGTGCCAATGAATACAGGTTCTGGATGAGTCGACAGCCCCTACTGCAGCTGCCCCTGCAGAGGAGCAGGGTTTTGCGTGCACGCGGCCAACAGGAGGAGGTCCAGAATCTTACTTTTGCGCTTTTGCTCTCCTCTCGACCACACATCCCAGGCTCATCAGTACGTGAACCTCATCGGTGGGCACGCCGCGTGTGCTATGCCAGCGCGATGAGATGTGAAATGAAATGAAATGTGCACAAGACAGCGGTCCGGCGTTGATGTTGTGCAGCATCGGTGCGCACAGCCGAGTCCAGGTCGCCTGGCATCTGGTGCACTGCGCTGCTGGCGCACAGCGTCTCAAGACACTGAGCATGGCACCGTGCTGCGCAGGCGCGACGCCCAACGTGCAGGGCACGCTGAGCATGACGCTGACGGAGGGCAGCGTCCTCGGCGGCGGCGCCTTCAGCCGCGTCTCCGTCGTCACCGAGGAGGTGCACCTTGGGACAGCTTGGCAAGAGGCGGCGCGCTATATCCTGAACAATTGAACGTGGACATGATTACACAGATGTCAGCAATAGCCCAACCCAGGAGACGGGCGGAGCACTGACCGGTTGCTTGACGTAGTTCAGGCCTCACTCTATGTTGGGATCAGGCTTACATTGTCGACCTGAGGACACAACCGTTGTGCATGCAGGCGAGCCAGCGAGTGTACGCGCTCAAGCGCATGCGCAAGAGCGCGGTGGTGCAGTGCCCGGAGCACGTGTTCTGCGAGCAGTCCATCACCAGCAACACGGCGCACCCCTTCTGCATCCGGCAATACGCCTCCTTCCAGGTGCCGCCTCCCCCTTCCGCTTGTCCCAGAATCGGAATTGTAGCCCTGAAACGCCAGCCGTGCCCTGCCTGGCAGCGCTGGCCGCTCGCGAACCCCGCGCCCTGCTGAGACTGGCTGTCTGCAGAGAACGAGAGGAACGAATACAGCATGCATATAGCTCTCAACCAAGTGCCATGCGTGACAGCCACAGAACATTCGTGCATACATGTCGTGCAGCTGTGGAAGAGCCCTGCATGACTGCCGTGCTGCAGCGGTGCACAGGAGGTGACAGGTACCTGTGCCGCACCTCCTGCGTCGGCGTGAAAGCACGGCTGTCGTGTACTGTGCAGATGTACAAGGTACACAGCACCCGCCAGCAACATGCACACTGCGAACCGCCGGTCCCATGATGCATCCTGCCCAGCAAACAGACGGGGGCTCATCTTTCTGGCTTTCTTCTAGATTTGGGAGGCTGCAGTCTTTGCTTGCGCGTGCACAGGACAAGTACCACCTGTACTTCCTGTTCGACCTGATGAACGGCGGCGACCTGATGGACGTGCTGGTGGCGGAGGCCAAGGTCATCAAGCGCCGCATCCCGCAGGGCACCTGGCGCCGCGCCTGCTTCGCCCCCAAGGCGCGCCGCCCGCGCCCTCTGCTGAATCATGAGCACACGCGCCCTGGGCACACACCTTGCTTGGTGACTGTGACCAGGCGTCTGCAACCGCAGGTGGCGGATCAGCACTTGGAGCGCACCTGATTTGGGCAAATGTGCACCTTGACACCCGCACATGAGTTTTCGCCGTGCTGTCCCTGGCATCTTGGCAATGTCACCTCGCGTTGTCAGTCCAGAGTCGCCTGGACTGGACTGAGGGGGGTGGCTGTCGCCAAAATGCCAGTGTCGCGTCGGAGCCGCTGCCAGCCCTTATGAGCAGCAGCGGGTCCTTTGACAAGCGCTCTGCCTGTCTTGCAACCTCTCTGCGCCCTGCATGCTGCTGCAGCCGACGTGCCTCAAGGGCATGCAAAACAACTGCTGTCCAGGTGTAACATCGGCTGCATCTTGCCGCTCGGTAGATCTGCAGTTTCACATCCCAATCGTCTTCACCGACTCTGGCCATGTCTACCCGCGCAGGCGAAGATGCTCAGGCATGGAGGAGCCGCTGGCGAATTTTGCATCGGCAGCATCGTGCGACTAAACAAATAAAAATCAACCTGTGCCTTTCCACTAGCCTCACACACTCTGGCCGTTGAAGATGCTCAGGGCGTGGAGGAGCCGCTGGAGAAGGTGTACATCGGCATCATCATGCTCTATCCCTCTCACATCTTACCTGTCATCTGCTCCTTGATACACCTGTCAAATTTTCCGCGCGCGCAGGTCAAGATGCTCAAAGGCATGGAGGAGCCGCTGGCGAAGTTTTACATAGGCAGCATCGTGCTGGCGCTGGAGTACCTGCACGAGGCGGGCATCGTGTACCGCGATCTCAAGCCCGAAAACGTGTTCATCGACCAGTCCGGCTTCGTCAAGCTCGGCGACTTTGGCTTCGCCAAGGTGCGGCCCTGGCTGTCTGAGTCGCTTGTTTCTATGCATGCGCGTTTTGCTCTCTGCCGACCTGAGCAAGCTGTGTTTGGTCATGAGCAGCCGCTCTAGCCAGGTGCCAGGAGCCGATGTTCCGTTTGTCAATGCCCTGGCTGATGCTGGTGTCTCTTGGCATTAATGAATCACGAGAAGCATAAGCAACGTTGCGGATGGCGCCGCAGATACTGGAGGGCGCCAACAGGACGTACACCTTCTGCGGCACGCCCGGCTATGTGGCGCCCGAGAATGTGCTCGCCCACGGCTACACTGTCAGCGTCGACTGGTGCGCGCAGTTTCGGTTAGTTTTGCAGCAGTGGAGCTTGCTTGAAACATTTGCAGTGGTGCAGAGATGGTTCCGGCTCTGCCGAACTGCGTGCAGCCCTTGTTGCCTTGTCACAGGCACTTCCTCATCATATGTCGTAACGATAGGCCACCCTCACACGGCATGGGCCCGCAAAATACGACAGACTGCTTGGCATGTGCAGGTGGGGCCTGGAGGTGCTGATAGACGCGCTTGAACACGTATCGTGCCACATTCACGCGCATCCACAACGGACCGTCTCACCATGTTGCAGGTGGGGCCTGGGCGTGCTGGCGTATGTGCTGCTGACGGGCCGGCAGCCGTTCAGCTCACCCAAGACGGACGACCCCATGGTGGTCATGCGCCGCATCGTCGACGACAACTGGCACATCAAGTACCCGCCATATCTGTCGCCCGCCGCCAAGGTGCGCCGCTCGTTGCCTCCCTGCTGGGCGATGCACGGAAGCGCTGTGCAGCCAGTCCTGCTGATTTCTCTGACTTCCGGCTGCCACTGGCCTAGGTGTGTCTGCAGCTGCCTGCGGCGAGCATGTTTGCTGCCTGCTGCTTCGTTCGATTTCGTCTGGGCCGAAATGCTGCCGCGTACAGCACGCCTGAATGTATACGAATTTTAAGCACTGAAAGTTCGTAAAAGTTCGCTGCCACGCAGGACCTGATCGGGCGGCTGCTGGAGCGCAAGCCGGGGCGGCGGCTGGGCATGCTCAACGGGCGGGCGCGCGACATCAAGAAGCACAAGTGGTTCGAGGGCGTGGACTGGGAGGCGCTGGCGGCTCGCCGCATCGAGCCGAATCGCCTCCCCCAGGAGGACTCTGCCAAGCGCATCAAGGAGCTGGCCGTGCGTCCACTCTCCCATTACCCTTGCAATCAGCTCATTATGATGCAGTGCATCCGACAACCGCCTCCTGATTGCGCGGTGAGAGTGTGGAGCAGGGAGTGGCAGGCACTGGTTGAAAATAGTGTGAAAAATGCCTGACGAGTTTGCATCTCCCACCGGACAGGACGGGGAGCGGAAGCAGAAGCCGCCACCGAAAGAGTCGCCCGAGGAGCTGGCCGAGTGCGAGGCAATCTTCGCCGACTTCTGATTCGGCTGGTAGCCCTTGAAGGCAGCACTGAGGAGGCGATGATGGGTTTGGGGTGAAGTTTGCCGGCGGCTAGGGACTGGTCCGCCTGCTATGAGCGGTGCAAAGTAGAGTTTAGACCATATCTAAATTGAAGATTTTCAATTCAGCTTGGCATCCGAAGTGAACCTTGTCTGTGGCATGCCATGCACTCAGCGGATTTGTTTGTGGATTTGCTGCTGGAAACTCTTAGTGTGCTGATCCATTGGTCAGAAGTGTGAATGCTGTGCAGTAACCTGGAAATGTTGGCAGCAAACTGGCCTGGGCTATGTTGTGCCCCAGTGGTCTGCTTACCGCCTTCCAGTGTTCGCTATCGCCATACAACACACATTGCTACCCGCTGTTCGTGCCCATGCATCGATGGGCCTAGGATGTAATGTCGGACAAAGCAGTTGGCGGCAGACTGCAACCAAAACTTGCGTTTCGAAGTCTTCAAACTGACCTCGCATCGTAGGTCGGTGCCGCATTACCATTTGCAAGTGTGCATCTGGCAATGCTGCCACACGCTCCAACAAATTTCAGTACAGCAGAACTGACCGGCGGCCAATATGAGGCTTGATGTTGGATGGACAGACGATCACGTGCCGTCAACCCCACACACTTCCGCCAGGCCCAAACTCCATCATGACTGGTCGGCAACGAGCTCCTGCACAGCCAACACACAGTTCAGACTGTAGGAGGATGCAAAAGAGGCCCGCAGCCAGCATGGCACCCCCGTGCAAGACGCACCGCATATCTATGAGCCACCGTCGCTCTGAGGTAATGTGCAGGTTTCAACGAGCAGCGTTGATGACTCCAAACAAGAGCGAGACGACAAAAGTCATTCGAGAAAACAAGCAGCACCTGCAGCTGCTCCTGCTGGTCGAGCGCGGTCATGGCGTCGATGCACTCGTTGAGGTCGCCCGCCAGGATGCCGTCCAGTGAGAAGTTGGTCTTGCACCGGTGGTCCGACACCCGGCTGTCCTTGTAGTTGTACGTCTTGATCTTCTCCGACCTCGAGCCCGTGCCCACCTGCGCGGCGGGAGTCGTGTGAGTGTGGGCTGTATACATGTGATTGCTGCTGCTCAGGCGGCAGGCATCTGCAAGAATGCCACCGAGTCTGTGCATGCAATGCATGCACCCATACTGCACATTGAGGAGGTGGAAGAGTCTTCGGAGAGATACAGCAGATTTCCACACGCTGTGCTGTTTCACAAAGAGTGTGCTGGTCAAGGCATGATGCCGCACCTGGCTCTTGCGGCGGGCGCTGATCTCGGCCTGCTGCTTCTGCAGCTCCAGGTCAAACAGCCGCGAGCGCAGGATCTGCATCGCCCGCTCCCGATTCTTCAGCTGCGACCGCTCTTCCGTGCAGAAGATGCGGATGCCTGGTGTATTGCAATTGAAACAGGCGTTAGATCGCTTCTTCCGATCGGAGATTGCACGCGTCTTCATGCCTGGCCAGCAGAAGAAATGATGTGCTCGCATCCGAAAAGGAGATGAGATGTTCCATGCCGGCAGCAGTGGCGGCTCGCACAGAGATAGGATAGGGTAAAGACGGCACCTGTGGGTTTGTGCATCAGGTCGACGGCCGTCTCGACCTTGTTGACGTTCTGGCCGCCGGCGCCGCCTGATCGCGCCGTAGACATCTCGATGTCCTGCCACAGCAGCAATGTCACGCTGTCAGAATCAAAAGTGCCACAACATGATGCATGCCACAGCGAGCGCGGCTTTTTCTGAATCTGCCAGTGCTGCCTAGTGCAGTAACTCCTGCCAGCATGACACCATGTCGCGGCATGCAAAAGTGCAGAGGCGCTGGTGGCCCCTGAACGCCTGTAGACTCATCAAATTTTGCACCTTGGGGTCGATGGTGACCTCCACATCGTCCACCTCCGGCATGATTGCCACCGTAGCAGTTGAGGTGTGCACCCGCCCCGAAGACTCTGTGGCCGGTACCTGCACGATAGCACCTCGCCTTTCAGGCAAAAGCACGAGAGGACTTTGCGCACGGCGGTGAGAGCAGGCCCGCCAGACTGCACAAGTGTCCAAAGCAACATGAACCAGGCCTGCATGTTGAAGGTTGCGCATTTGTAAACCCTAAACGCACCCGCTGGACGCGGTGCACGCCCGACTCGAACTTCAGCCGGCTGTACACCCTGGCCCCCTTCACCTGCGCAGCCAGGCAGCCAACGCCGTGGATTTCTGATGCAATCGACCATGAAATCACGCTGCAGCTCCAGCCTCGTCCGGCTTTCGATTTGCCAGTCTCGACTGCCTCAATTGTGGCAGGGCGTGGAATTGAGCGAGCAGCAGCAGCGTAGCAGCGGCAGGGCGCGGCGTCGCGCGACCAGCACCTCCCCTCGCAGACGGACAAGCACCCCCCGGGCTGTGAAGGACAGGAGTCAGGATACAGGCAACCTTAGAAGCCTACACTGGAATCCCAAACCTATCACAGGGTTCTCACTTCGAGTTGCTAGGGTTGAATGATACCTGGAGGACGCATTCCTTGTAGCCACCGCCTTCCATGATGCTCTCGCTCATCCGCTGCACCTTCCACCCCTGCAGGTCTGCATACCGCTGGTACCTGCAGGGCCGCAGGAGGACCGCGCAGGCTTCAGGACAACGCCGCATGCTCAGAATCACGATGGGTGGCGAGCATTGGCGGGACCGAGAGGGATGCGCATGTGCCCGGCCAGCGGTGGCCTCTGCCGAGAATGACGTCTCACACTCGCACGTGCACAGCCAGACAACCCCGGCGGCATGCTGTGCAGCTGCGTCATGGAATCAAGCCGTTGCGCTGTTTGATACACAAAATCAGAGGCGTCTGCAAACGTGCAGACTATGGGTGGGCGGGTTGCTCACATGCGCACGAGGTCGGACGCCCAGAGCGCTGCCTCCTCACCGCCGGGTCCCGCCCGCACCTATCAAAGTTCATAAAAAAGATTATGTGCGCACCACGCATTCCCCTTTACTTGTTCCTCACACGCAGGTTCTGCGCCCTGGGATGCCGTCTAAACCAACATGGCCTGAGACCCGTTGGCATTCTCAAACCAATAGTACAGTCAGAGGGAATGACCACATTCCTGGCCGAATGGAATGCGTAAAAAAACCCGCTCCGCACCTCCAGCATGATGTTGCGCTCGTCCAGCGGATCGCTGGGCAGCAGCAGCACCTTCAGCTCCTCCCCCTGCTGATCCATTTGCGTCGTCAGCTCCGCGATCTCCTCCCGCACCATCTCCGCCATCTCCTGGTCCCCTGCAGCGGACAAGGCACAAAGCGTCTTAGCACAGCACTGCGGCAGCCCGGCGCCTTGTCTGCTGGAGGGAGCGCCCTTGCGGCCGCGTGTGCTGGCGTCGGCACCGCTGCTGCCGGATGCGGTGCTCAGACTCTGCTGGGGCATGATCGAACCGAGAATGTTCCCAACGCGAGACGTCAGTGGTCGCAGATGTGGAGCAGCCGGGCAGCAGCAATGGCATGCTGCCGCCTCAGCGCCTCTGACCCGTTCCGATCCAACAGCGGGGCGCCTCACCTTGCGACTCCTTCAGCATGGCTTTCGCCTCTCTCAGCTGCCGCTCCAGGTCGGTGTATGCGGTGTATCCGTCCGCCGCCTGTTGCAGCTCTGACGCCGCCTTTGCCACCTCCTGAAACTTGCCGGGCTCGGAGGAGATGTCCGGATCAGCCATCTTTTCCTGCAGCCGCGCAGCACCCGGCCTGTTCAGAGCTTTCGCCTAGGTTCAAGCCTGTGCGGTTGGGAGTCGCCAAGCTGCACAAGTGCAGGTCTCACGCAGCACACCGCTGCCGCCGAAGCTTTTGAGGCCGCTTTACAGTACGACGGGTTGCAGGATCTCACCTGCAAATTTCTGAACCGCTCTGCTGTGTCCTTCAGCTTTGCGAGCACGAACCGGTCCTGCAGATGGCAGCCAGAGTCAAATTGCTAAGTCGCTGGCAGTGGGAAGCAGTGTGCCGGCGGCTAATGCGCCGTCAACATGAAAGGCAACACACCACAAATGCTTACAGATCAGTGCCTCACCGCTGCCATGCATATCGTCTGTGCCCTGTGATGTGAGCGGCGAGCCTGCTGGCCTGGCCCCAGGAACCGAAATGCTGGGCGCGGCTGCTGCCATGCGAGGCACCGACACCGAAGGCCCGTGGGCAAAGTTTGCGTGCTGTCCATCGCAGACAAGACAATGTTCTGCTTTTATCTGACTGAACCGGCAAGAAAATGCGTGGAAGCGTGTCCTGAGAACCTGTGCCTCTTGCAATTGGAGCTCAAGGTCACAGGCTTACAACAATGCCGGATCCACTGTTAGCAGCCAACCGACCAACATGTCTCACAGATCGCAACACAAACTGGTTTCATCATTCCATTGCAGCACACAATTTGTTGTATTGCATGCAGGATCAGGATGGGTGGCAATCGGCGGAGCAACTGGCGGCTGGCTGATTGGAATGCCGGCCCTTCGTGCATGGAAACTCGACGCCGAGCCCGCTCAGAACCACTTCCTCTGTCAATTCCTTATACTATCTACTACACAGCATCCGAAGAGATCCACGGCAACTGTAGCAGTAAATGCCGCATCAAATGGTGTCAAATCGTCAGACCGAGCTCGGTCCCCGCCAACTGCAGAACGTCCCGCAGCTGTTCACGCACGCGTGGCTCGCGGCAGGACACGCAGCCCACCAGCGCATCATACAGGTACAGGAGGTGCGACCGCTCCCGCCGATTCGCCGGCGCCTGGCTGCGCAGCACCTGCACATGGCGTGCATGCTGCGCCGTCAGGTGCTGCACAGCGGTGGTGAAGCTCATGCGGCTTGCTAGGTCGTATAATCGTGCGGCAGCGGTGTTTCTTTACATCAATGCACACGCAGCCGGGTGTGATGGCTGGTGCGCAAGGGATCCAGCTGCAGGCATATGCACCTGCAGCAGGTTGGTGGCCATGGGGCTCTCCACCGCCTCAGCAGAGGTGGCCACCAGCGCCGACACCGTCATGGCCGCAGACACCTGCGACAGACGTATCAGTCGGTAAATGTGTCAGTCACAGCTGGAACAGGGTCACCTGCGGCAGATGTGTCAGTGACATGTGTCAGTGACATCTCGCACGCCCATCCTCACGGCGACAGCATGCGACATAGGGCGACACTCTTCTGATGTCATATCAATGCAGCGAGTGAAGAGACCACTACTTCCATGGCATACAATGTCAAGACCTCTTTGGCGTGCAGAACAGACAGGCCGATAGCTTTGAACGCACCTCCAGCACACAGACGACCTCTTCCAGGCGCTCCCGGTCGGCAAAGTCAGGGTTGAGTCGTTGGTCTGATGCGTACTGCTGCAGGATGGAGCGACAGCGCGCCAGAATCGTGGGGAACGCCGCCTGCAGGTGTGGGGTTTGCACAGTCAGCCGCAAGGCCATATGCTGCAAGCCCGGCAGAACAGATTGGGCATCTGCATGTAGTCAAACTGAACCAGGCCATGTGCCAGGATACAGGTCCAGTCGTGGCCAACAAAGGTGCGCAGGCCAAGGAACACATGACGTTGGCGAATTCATCCTGGAGGAGAGCATGCGCACCCTGGCAATCTGCAGTAGGTGCGTCTGGGACCCCTGAAAGTCCTCGCCACGGCTGCACAGCACATACAGCTTCCGCAGGCACACGTGCGCGAAGACGCTGCCGCTGCTGGCGGCGCTGAAGTTGAGGCTGCGCGGCCGCGTGATGCCCCTGCAGCGCGCACCGACCGGCTACGGCTCACGGAAGTTTCAAGGCAGTGAACCCAAGCAGCGACTGCCACACAATTACCTTCCCACCCTCCACTGCCCGAAGTGTGGCATGTGCGGCACAGTGCAGATGACAGTGCACTCGCATGCAGTTGAAGCCACACATGTTGCCTTAACACATGTTGCCTCGCCTGTCCAGAATCTGCACATAGCGACTGCACATGACGGGCGGCGTGAAGCGGCACGCCGTCAGCACCGTGTCCGTCAACGTGTCAAGAACCGCCACCTCCAGCTCCGCGTCCTGCATCACATTAGTTTTGTTATCGCAAGCCTTCACCCGAGTGGATTTTGTTTAAACGAGAGCATCGCGTCCAGCACTGCCACCTCCAGCTCCGCAGCAACTGTTATGTCATTGCAAGACTTCACACGAGCAGGTCCACATGTGATGAGGGGCACCATGTCCGTCGGCATGGCCAGCGCCAGGACCTCCAGATCCGCAAGCACAATTCATGTTGGAGAGGCTATCTGTAGAAGATAATTTGTGATGAAGAGGCCTTGTGAAGAGGTAGCAAATCGGTCCAAGGGCATCAAGAGGGGTTCTGCATGCCGGCAGCTTCCTCGAATTGACTTGCTGCCCATGAGATGGTGAAAGCCACCACGTCTGACTGTTCCACAATGGTCTGGTAAGAGGTGGCACACCCATTGTACCTGCCGCGCTTGCTCGAGCTCCGCGTCGGTTGGAGCCTCGCCGAGCGCCGCTGGCGGCGACGTCGCCGCCGGCCTACCGCTCGATCTGCGCTTGGCGCGCTGCGGGGGCGTCGCCCTCGGACTGCCTGGCGGCGGGCTGCCCGGAGGTGGGCTGCCCGCGGCGTCTGCGCTGCCGTCTGCTTCCGCTGCAGCGGCGTCTGCGGCGCCGCCCGCCGTCTCGTTGGCCGCGCCGTCCGCTCCCGCGCCGTCTGCCGCGCTGTCCGCCACGCTGGCCGGAGATGCGGCATCCGCCGGTGACACGGGGTCCTCTGCGGAGGCCTCGCCGCCATCGCGGCCGCCGCTTCCGCTGCCTCCGCCTGCCGTCCAGGCGCCCTCCGCCAGGAAAAAGCCCTCCAGTGCGATGGCGAGCGTCTCCCAGACGGCGGCGGGCGGCTCGTTGCCCACGTACGCGATGTTCACCGCCGGCAGGCCCGCCGACATGCACATCTGGAAGGCGGCCGCCGCGGACCGCCACAGCGGGTCGCTGGGCGCTGTGTGCCGCGTGGCCATGCACCTGCGCAGTGCATGTTTGTGAACGTGTTGCTAGAGAACCTTAAACTCGTTCTCGGCAACAAGCTGGGACGTGCCGCTTGTAGCTGGTGCAGCACGTGGGAGTTGTGCCTCAGAAGACCCATCGCACAGCATGTTCTCGGCGACATCTCAGCTGATTTAGGCACACTCCTGCAAGCGGTAAGTGCCTTCACAGCGTCCACACCTGCCCAGGATGGAGACCAGGGGCGTGAGCATCTCGGCGCGCAGCTGGCTGGGCACATGCTCCGTGTACAGCGTCGCCGCGATGGCCACCACCTTGCCCATCGTGGCCGCCGTCACGAAGGATTGCCGAGCCTTGCCGTCCTGCAGCAAGAGCCCTCATAACGTCAGCAACAGCACTCTGGCGCATGTCCATGGCTGCAATAGAGCACTTAGACGCACTGTGATGCAGATCGAAGCTCGCAGATGCTCGAGAAAAAGGCTCCATCGGATGAATCGTGTCCCCCTTGGTCACTCTATGCACCGCAGCATTGGAGGTGCAGTAGCTGCGCGCTACCTGCTCGAGCTGCTGGGGGCGCAGCAGGCCGGTCAGCACGTCCATGAGCTCGAACCACAGGTCCTCTTGCTGCAGCTGCGTAATCTTGGTGAACACGCCCAGCGCTGCCTTCTGGACCGGCAGCAGCATGTCTGCAAGGGCGCACATGTGCCATGCCTTTGCTTGCCATGACATCACATCTCAGGCTCATCGGTACATGGACACAGTGAGCAGTAGGGGTAAAGGTTGTGTAGCGAGGGAAGGCGACAAGCGGCAGCATGCTGCGCGCTGGCGGAAAGGTGTGAGTAGGCAATGATGCAGGTGGGCCTCATTCAGCAGACTCCAGCACCATGTCATAACACTGCGCACTGCATGCAATGGTGAGCCATGGGGCTTGCATGCGCAGCAGAACATGGAAACAGTATTTGCAAAAGCCAAATTTCACCTCCATAGACGTTGGAGTCGTCGTTGCTCCAGGGGTTGCGCACGAACTTGTCCAGCCAGGAGAAGACGCCGCGCATGTCCTCGGTGTCAAAGACGCCCGGCAGCGCCGCCAGCAGCGTGGAGATGCCTGCCAGCATCTCCAGTCGCGCCTGCGGTGAACAGGAATCACGAGCCTCGGATATCACAGGTACCTTCTCGCGCCATTTTCCATGGGGCATATTCAGGAGGCATCTATCACAGTTGACACAATCGGACATGCAAAAGCCACAGACGTCATGCTCCTGGAGCTTTGTCTGCGCAGGCCTTGCATGACGAGCAAGCCGCTGACTGGATTGCGCACCTGCAGCGGCACACGGCATTGGGGACTGACCGCCGCCTCGACGCCGACGTTGAGTGCGCGCAGCGCCCGCTTCCACATCGACTTTGAAATGGCGTCTGTGGCCGCATGTGCCTGCGAAACACCACCAGCTTTTTCGCACATAAACTTCCGACGGATCGGTGGCGCACCTTTGATCTGTCATCCCAGAACTGACGCAGGCTGAGGATCATGCGCTGTGCATTGTTTTGCCCGCTGGCATGCGCTCAACAGGTCACTCACCTGCAGCACAGCGGTGAGCAGCGACACGGCGGCGACGGCGGTCTCGTGGCGGCCACCGGCCATGGAGGACTCGACCACCAGCATGACCTCCTCCCACCCTTCATCGAAACGCGGCAGCACCTTCAGCAGCACCCGCAGGTGCGCCCGCAGCAGCCGCCCCATGCCCGACAGTGCCAGCACCAGCGTCTCGTCCCACTGCAAGCCCATTCCGATCTGAACATGCATCGGCGTAGCACAAGGATGGTTTGGGCTTGGGGTTTTGATCGACAGTGCCAGCACCAGCGTCTCGTCCCACTGCGACAAAAGAACCAGGTATGAACGTGCGTGGACGTGGCGCAAGAGTGCATAATATGGTCATCTGTGCGCCAGCACGAGCGTCTCGGCCCACTATAAGACATCAGCACTTCCGATGTTAGCTGATTACAATACGGCGACGAACTCTCGTGGGGGACTGCGCCAGCACCAGCGTCCCGTCACTCTGTCACAATCAAACGTGCAATGTGAATGTAAATCGACATGCCAGAAGAGCGGCTTTTGCTGACAGCGGCAGCACCAGCGTCTTGTCCACTGCGGCAACGGAAAGGTGCAGGATCTCAGTGGAGATGTGTATAATCAGAATCTCAATGAGATTTTATATTCATAGTGTTGCGCATGCGGCGTGGTGCGAGGGTGGTGGTGGTCCGTTGTGCACAGGCATTGCGCCAAGCTGTGGCTCGCAACTGCCGCTGCCGTCTACATGCGCACAACGGCAGCCGCAATCAGAGGAACAACCGAGGCAAGTGTGAAGGCCAAGGCAGTCACCTGCTTCTGCTCGCTGTTGCGGCTGTGGTGGACCAGCATCTTCACGCTCTCCCCCTGCAGCTTGCCCAGCACCTCCGCCTGCGCCTGCAGCGACGGAAGGACCACTGGGTGCACTGTCTGTGCTGGTCCAGTCCCTTGCAGTAGGTTTCCTGCAAGAACTGGATCCACATCTGCCGCAATGCCGGGGCCGCCAAGCTCATAATAAACTCAACAGAAGGAACACTAGGAGTGCATCTGATTTTGCAGCTGCCCAAGTACGAAGTGTGTTGGGCCGGCCAAGGCGCGCACCTCCTCGCGGGAGCTGGTGGTGGACATGTGGTGCACGGTGCGCAGCAGCGGGAACAGCATGCCCCACCAGGCCTGCTGCCACTGCTCCGGCGACAGCGTGCCGCCGTGCGTCACCACCACGCTGAACAGCGTCCGCACGCTGCTGTTGCGCACCTCCGGCCGCCCGTCGGTGCTCAGGTGCTGCGGCGCGCAGTGACACACAAGGCTTTGGTAGAGGCCTAGACTTCGGATGCTGGCGATGCCCTAGGCTAGTCGCTTCTCAGTCAGCTGTTTGAATACACTCCAACGAACAACATGACGAAGAGCAGCAGCGGCAGGCCCCAATGCCTAATGCTCAGACACCTAATGCAGCGGCGCTTTGAGTAGTCACAGGGCCAAAGCTCACCTGGAGCGCGTTAAACAGGACCTCCAGCAGCTCGGCGTACTTGCTGCTGTCCACGCCGCTGCTGCGTCGCAATTCGAGCGGCGCCGCCGGGGCGGCATCGCCCGCTGAGCTGGCCTCGTGCGTGCGCAGGCGCGCGAGGAAATCGGCTGCGTTCCATAGCTGGCTGATGGCCGTCAGGGTGACGTTCAGATCCTCCTGTTGCAGCGCACAGCCTCCGGAGTTTCAACATACTTGGTCACGTTTTGAGAGCAGCTCAGTCTGAATCAGCCTTGCGTAGCTTCAGAGACACGAGCGTAATTGGGCACTTGACGCACACTGCTGCCACTCGAACAATGAAAGGCCAGCCATCCTTGTAACACACCGCGGCATCCCTGCAGCAGCTGGTGCCGGTTGCAGCATCAGTGTGGCCCTACTCACCTGCTGGCTGGCGTACAGGGCGGCGATCTCGAGGCACCGCCGCAGCTGCTCGGTGGGCAGGCTGGCCATGTAGTCGGAGCACATGAGCTCCACGGACTGGAAGCCCAGTTTGATGGCGTCGGTGCCGCCGCGCTCCGGCACCGCCGCCAGCAGCCGCAGCAGCGGCACCCACCCCCGCGACAGCCGCTCGCCTGCATTCGCCAGATCAAAATCAGCGTTGCAGCTGACCTCTGCAAGCTGACTTACACCAATTCCCTGAACAAGGTGGCTGTTGCACTCCGGCACCGCCACCAGCAGCCGCAGCAGCAACACCCACCCCCGCGTCAGCCGCTCGCCTGCATGTGCCAAGCCTCAATGTAGCTCGGGGCTCATACTCAACCACACCAAGATCCCATGTAAGTTGGCTTTGGCGCTTCGGCAACGCCGCCAGCAGCCGCAGCGGCGGCACTTAACCTCGCGGCAGACGCTCGCCTGCGCGTACCAGGCAGCCCCTTGAGACTCATGGCGGGGGGCTCAACAAACTCAATGTTCCTAGCAAGCTAAACTGGCTGCTGACATCCGATTGCTGGGCTCGGATGGGCGGCATGCAGCAAGCAGTGCGTTAACATAAAATCTCACATCCGAATTCTGTCACCACAGGAAGCCTCGGCAGTGACACGACTCGATAAAATGGGGACATGGCGCACCGTGCCGCTGCAGCACATTGATGGCCACCCGCAGGACGCCCAGCCGAACGTCCATCTCCCGTTCGTCGGTGTACAGCGCGGTCAGCGCCACCAGCAGCATGTGCTCCACGCCGCCCTCCGCTTCCGTTGCGCTGCCGTCGCCCTCTGCAGGATCCAGACAGCATCAGCCGCCACGAAAGTTGCTGTGTCCTGAAGTCTCTGTCAGTGGACCTTACACTGCCATAACTGAGTGTGTTTTATAATCTGCTGCGACGCTATACTGGAGGTGCAGAAGCAGCACCTCGAAAGAAAAAGCACCTGCGTGAACAGGCGAGCGAGCGTGCCGGTGCCGGCCTTGCCAGCGGCGTCCGTGACCGCAGGGCCTGATATTTCATATTCAACAGATATCGTGCAAAACAGCACCTGCGGGGACGGGACGGGCGGAGGCGCCGGTGATGGCCTTGCCAACGACGTCCATGGCGGCGATGCCTGGTGTTTCAGATCCAACAACCATCGTGCGGGTGCATATGCAGGTGCAGAGGCACCACCTCTAGGAAACAAGCACCTGCGGGGATGGGGCGGGCGAGGGCGCCGGTGATGGCCTTGCCGACGGCGTCCATCGCGGCGGTGCGCAGCGCCGCCTTGGAAGAGGCCAGCACCTCCAGCACATGGCTCAGGAAGATGCCCCACAGGTCGTAGATGCGGCCCATGTTGAAGTGCAGCACCTGCACCATGCGCTCCAGCGCGTACAGCCTGCGCACCGCGGCACCAGGGTCAAGTAGGCATGTGTTTGAAGGCAAGACTTGGTAGGCTTCGAGGAGCCACGGGGCGCGTGCAGCCTGCGCGGCGCGGCACCAGAGTGCGATTCAGTTGAGCCTCGGACGACGTCAGGCGTTGTACATTCCAGTGCACCGTGCTCCATGTGCACGACTGCCATCAGCAAGCCCAGCTGCAGCAGACAACTCGAGTGGCGCAATTGGACGAGGTGTGGCTTGCAAAAGCAGCAGCACGCCGGAACGCTGATATCCGGTGCGCACTTGGTGTTGCCGGGCTGCTGCGCAGCGGAGGGCAGCGAGGCGGCGGACACCAGGTGTAGCGCGCCCAGCAGCGTGACGACCGCCTCGTCGCTCATGTCCGCGGTGTCGGCAAACAGCCGGTTCGCCGCGCCCGACAGCACCGTCAGCTCGCTATGGTCCAGCGGCACATGGTGCCTCCCGCTGCCCTCCTGCAGGCACAGTACGATGATGCCACTGTCAAGATGAAGACGTCCTCTCCATACATTCTGATTCTGTGTCAGCTTGCCGTGGTTCAGCTGCGTGTGGTGCCGCCCGGAGCCCGCGGAACCCTCCTGCAGGGACATGAGAAGATTGTCAATGGTGTCAACTGTCAAATTGGGAAGGCACCTCCCAATTTGGAACAGGTATTTGCCGCCGCTATAAGGAGGAGCATTGCACGATACCATGCTGAGCCTGGCACGGACTGTTTCACGTCAGCTTGCATGCCGCGCCGTGGACACAAGACGGCCTGCATCACTGACAGCAGAAGTCCGATAACCATACAAGAATCGAAGCATGCGCAGCGCCTGAAAGGCTTTCCAACAAACCATACCTGGAAGCTCTGGCGGGGCGTGTTGAGGATGCAGTCCAGGCAGTTGACGGTGCCCAGCACCAGCAGCCACGACTCGCCCAGCAGCAGAGCCAGGCGGTGGGCTACGGCGAACAGCGTGCGCAGCGCCAGCACGTTTTTCGGGTCCAGGCTCGCGTGCTCGGTGCCCTGCAGGAACATGCGCTGCTGCCGCTGCGGCGGCGGCTGCGAGCCGCCTGCACCGCCGCAACAGAAGCTCAGGGCGTATCCTTCTGCGCTGCCGCCTCACAAATCAGTCCTTTTTGCAACGGGTCGCTGTAGACACAAAGACGCAGCTGCAGGCTCCTCGTGACTGGGAGGCTGGTGCGCTCAAGTAAGATAATCAGCTTTCTTGGTAGCCAGGCTGTGCAAGTGAGGTCCGGTCAGTAGTGGGCGCTCACCGGAGTCGGCCGCGCCAGCATCCTCGGGGATGTTGAGGGCGAAGGTGTTGAGCTTCCTAATGAAGGCGTCCCGCAGCTCCACCATCTCCAGCAGCCCGCACGACTCCACAAACACCTGGTAACCCTGTTTTGGTGCCAAAAGGTGTCTCGATTTGGCGCGTTGGCAGCGGGGGGCTCGCAATGCAGACCAGGATCAGCTGCAGGCGTAGACGCCTCACTGACACTCATCAAGGGCATCACTGAACCCCAAGCAACAGCCACTGAGATGAGCATGTCGCTTGCCTTGAAGAGCCGGGTGAGGATGGCGTCCGAGGCGCAGCGCTGCAGCAGGCTGCTGAACGTCTGCAGCACGATGTTCGACAGCCGGTCGGCGATGGCTCTGCAGGTGTCCGCTTCCACCGCATCGCCTCTCGGCGGGCTGGACAGCCCTGCACTCGGTGGCACATCCATATCTCGAACAGTGTTGACAACTCAGGAGGAGTTTCGCAGTCCATGTCAAGACTGAATTGCCAGCAAACACATAGATCTTCAAGCCTATTCAAGCCTGCGTCTGCCAAGTAGGGTCAAGAAGAGCGCTTGCCTGCCGCGCCATCGGGCGCTGTGACAGCTTCCAGGGTGAGCGCCTCCAGGCCGCCGACGATGGCCAGCAGCGAGTCGATCGCCAGCATGACGATGTACGCCGTGCCCGCGTCGGGCGACACGTGCGCAAAGTCGCTGTCCGATGTCATGTGCTTGCCTGCCGTGCGCGTGGGTGACTGTCGATTGCTTGTTTTGCACTCTCTCCAGAGCGTTTGATGGAGAACACTGCAGTACATTGTGTTGGCGCCAGGCCATATGTCATGGAGGCTCCAGCCGACAGCACATCCATTAGAGCAACGACCCACCCCTGAATAACCACCAACGTTACCCACTGGAGTGAGGAGCGTTTCGACTGCTTGCCCACCTTCGCCTGCAGCTTCCGCCGTGTAGAGCGCCGAGATGTTGGCGACAACGTCCTCATCAGGGTTTTCCGGCGGCGCAGCCAGCGCCGCCTGGACGATGTCAGCAAATGTCTCTGCCATCTTCTGCACGGCGCTCAGCTTCACCTCCCACCGCAGATCGTACCTATCGTGTGTGCATACAACGATGGGTTCAGCGTCTTGGAAAGGAGGGTAGCCTCGTGAGACAAGGGGCTGCCAAATTCGGATCAGCAACAGCAACGAGGCAGCAACAAGACATTTGGGACTCCAAGAAAGGTCCGGAAGCCGCACCAGATGAACAGGTGGTGCAGCAGTGCGGGATCGTCGCACAGCTGCCGGACCGTCTGCATGCAGCTCGCCCGCTGCCACAGCGCGCAGTTCGAGGCCGTGCCTGTTCGAGATCAGGACACATCGTCTGAACATGCCGGAGAGCGGCAAGATGGTTTCTGGGCTTGGCACCATTCCGCCGATATCTGGTCTGAGACGGCACGTTGCAAGGGCTGCAGATTAGCAAGGCGCGGTTTGCCTGTCGGGCAGTAATGCAGCGCACCAGGATGCATGCTATTGTGGCGCTCATCTGCGCTTGAACCGACACCATTGCGGCTCACCTGGCAGTAGGACCTCGATGAACGCGCCGCATTTGGCGCCGAGCTGGGCGTGAAAGTGGCGCAGCACGGTGCGGGAGGCACGCAGCACCACCCGCAGGTGCCCCTGCTGCGCATGCCCCTCTATTGTCGGGTCCAACAGGTCGTGCAGCTGCGCCAGCAGCAGGTGGCACACCTGCGGCGCAGTAGAGAACGCTGACACCCCAGGACAGCGGAGAACCCTGACTGCAGACTCTGGACGCAGAACTTCCACTGAAATTCCTTGAGATCAAGGCTATCTGAGGAGAAGGAAGACGGCTACTGGCACGTGTAATTCGATAGAGACAGCGCTGGTAGTTTCCAGCAGGCAGGACCAGTGCTTCTGGTGCGAGCTGCTCGTAAGGAACCCGCCGCGGGCACTATCTCGGACATGGAAACGCACCCTGCTGAGCAGCGCGTGCTCGAAGATGGGGGACATCTGGAAGGTGCGCGCATTGGCGCCCAGCACAAAGTCCAGCAGCTCCAGCACAAACGCCTTTGGCAGGATGGGCGACCGCAGCCATGCGCACTCGGTGCCTGTCGACATGTAGCTGAGTTTTCATTGATCCTCAGACACGTCCATTGACGTGTGTCATGGTGCATGTTGCTGCGTGTCTGTTACACAGCAGCAGTGTCAGATGCTAGGAGTGAACAGATGAGCATACGAATGAGTGATGACAAGGAGCAGTGCATCGTGTCTCGTCTCCTCATGACTACCGCGCGCGCACCGCTCGCCATCAGGCACAAGTCGTCGAGCAGCTTCAGCGCTGCATTTGCGGAGCCTGATGCGAGATCCGCCCGCTGCAGCGGCTCCCGCGGCGCCTGCTGGCCGTCGGGTGCCGCAGGCGGTGCCTGCTGCAGCTCCCCATCCTCCAGGCTGATGTGATCAAACACGAGCGCCACCGCCTGCGCAATGAGCGCGAAATTGCGCCCCGGTTCTGGCAAGTCATCGTCCTATGCTGTCTCGGTCGCCAGTCTCCTCAGTAGCCTAGTCTGCTGCATGTGTGCACGATGCCTGCATCAGGTCTGCTGCACCACCTGAAATCGAGCTCACCTGTCTGACGGTGGCGGCGGCGGTGCTGACGACGCTGTCCGAGTTCCGCGCCGTGCCCAGCAACCTGAAGCAGATGCCCAGCACCGCGCCGATGCTGTCCTGTTGCGGCGCATCAGTAGGGGCCGTCACCACTCTGCTTTTAAACGCAACGATTGGCTGTCATGTGTTGGCATCAATCCCGGTAATACACGGCCAGATGGCACCGGGGCAAATAGAGTGCCCAAGGCAAAGGTCCCAAAGGTCTCGCCTTGGAATCCGCAGCACGTCAGTCCCTACCTCAAGGTGCGCATGTGCGGGCGACTGCAGCAGCGTGAGCGTGGTTTGCAGCATCTTCAGCTGCATGCCCTCATCGTGCAGCTTCTCCACCTGCCAAAAGCAGAGGCGCGGCATCAGCGCGTAGAGTCAAGAAGCATGTCGGGAGGCGCGGTCGTTCCGCACCCGCAACAGCGATGCATGATCAGACCAATTCGCAACAACCGCCGCACCTGCTCCAGCCCAGAGATGATCAGCGGCACGCCCTCATCCGAGACCGCGTCATTCGCCAGCAGCTTCTGAAAGCTGACCAGCGCGATGCTGGCCAGCTTGGCGTTCTTCGACTCACATGCCAGCAGGAATGGCTTGAGGAGCTCCTGTGGACGAAAACAACCACTGATCATGTTGCGAGCGTGCGGCTTACCAGAATATCCAGCGTCTTTCAAGAAGTTCTGCGAGCATGGCGGCGGCATGTGGAATTGACTCCCACCTTGGACTTCTGGACCGTCTCCGCCGATTCTGTCCTGCCGGTGGTGCTCCGCAGCTTCAGCACGCCGCGCTCCGCCGCCTCCTTGATCTGAGGGAAGTCCGGGCCCGTCAGCCAGCTGGTAAAGCCCTCCGACCGGCGCGTCTCCGCCGACAGCAGGCGCAGGTCCGTCTCAAGCGTCGCCGACAGATTGTCGCGCGGAGACGTGACTGTTGCCTCGGCCGCAGCTGCCATGATTCAGCAGCGCTCTAGAGCAATCCTGTGTCGCTCATGACCGCAGGCAGGACGCCTGCTGCAGGCCCGAAAGGCAGTGGGGACAACGATCTGGCATTGTGATGTTCACATCACGCGACTTCCGTATTGCAGGCCATCATTGGGAATGAAGCATCGTGTTTTGGGCCAGTTGTAGCTAGTATGGTCACTCGGAGAAGCCCGAGTGCTCGAAAAGGGCGTCGAATGAGAGGGTCAAGTCGCCAGATTTTGCACCAAGCCAACCTCGCCAACGGTCATGCGGCTCCAACGTCCTATGGTATAATCCTAAGTAAAGAGTGATGATCGGAATGTGGCATTGTGGGCAAGTGGGTTCTGCTTTTTGGCGTGTTTCTTGATTGCCTATCACTGCAAGTGCCGTTCGCTCAATCGGAGCAAGTTGAGAGGGAAATTGAAAGGGCACTCTGAAACGACAGCTGGGCAACCTACCAAAATTTACGCATGATTGCTGATTTGGTGAGCCTTGCAGCCACTTGCGATCCCAAGTCCTCATGTACTTGGCTGTTGTACGACCGCTTGTGACTATTGCGGCCTCGCTGGCACTGAGACATTATCCTTGCCAAATTTTGTACTGTTCCGACGGAACTTGGCGTGTACGGCGAGCTTTGCGGCAGGGGGCTGCACTCTCATCTGTACCGGAAGAAACTTCGCGTAGCTTTGCATTGGACTGTCAAGCAGCCTAACATTGACATTGTGGTGCAATTGACACAAGTTTGGATTGGTCGAAACACCTTTCGCTATGCAGAACCCCACGCCAGACCCGGTCAGCCGGTCTGGCTCTGCAGCACAACGCAGCGCGCCCTTCTCCATGCATTCCAGGCTCGTGAAACACTCGTGCACCATGCCAAGGGCTGCGCAATTGCCAACGGCGGATGACGGTGGCGCACAAATGCTGCTTTCGCGCCAGCTAGACTCTTGGCTTCAGGTTGTTGACAGACATTGCCCCCACCCTGCATACAGGGGCGTGCTGCTGCTGGAGCGGTCAGAGGTGCTCGACCCAGCAGGGCAAGCCATCAGCGCGCTACGGCAGACGCGGGATGTGGGCTCGGCATTTCTGACGCTGCTGCTCGTCCAGACGTGGCTCACGGTCTTCACGGCGATCATGACGATCATCAGCATAGCCTTCTTTAGCTACGGTGAGCTGATTGCGTTCTGCCGCACTTCTGGATTTGTGTACTGCGCCAACTGGAGTTCATAGCGCATGTAGCCTCAACTGCCCACGGTGCTGTTGCAGGGCCTGCACGGGACCACTTCCCGCTGGATCTATCCTACATCGGGTTCCTTATCATTTTGCCATGCCTGTTCTGCGTCGTCCTGGTAAGCTCCATGGCTGACGCCGTGGCATAGAGCAGTGCCAGCTACTGATGCATGTTCGACCAAGTAGAACTACGATATTATTTCATGACAGGCATTCAACAGGAGGGAGGCGGCTCTGAACGACTTGTCACAAGGTGCGGCGCTGGCTTGCGCGGCATAGATCCTGATGACAACCACGGGCTCTGCACCATAGGTGCCCAATGTGACCATTTGTTGCGGCTTGCTCGCAGTCAAGTCGGGACTGCTCTTCTGCTGGACGCGGACGCAGCGACAGCTGTCAGCCAGTCACAGCGACGGCAGCCAGGAGGCTGCTTCAGCAGTGCAGCAGACGATCTTCATGCTGCTCGGTAAGTGTGGTGGGGGGCTGGTGATCATGCAGCACCACTGCGGGTTGCGCCCCCCACAGCCTCATTCGGCTCAACTGTGCATCATGATCCCCGCAGATGCGATGCGGGTGTACTTCCTGACACCGCGCTTCTATGCCGCCTCGTACCCTTACTTTGGCGTCAGGTCCAAGATGGTGAGAAGGTGTCGTGCTTGTCACTTGTGCATCATGCAATCTACGTAGCAACACGTTCCAACACATTGCAGCGCTTTTGATTCGATGCTCTTTGTCCCTCCAGGTCATCATTGCGCAGGACCGCACACGACAGCTGCGGCGCATTGCAGCCTGCTTCATGAGGTTGAGCACCCTCTGTGAGGTGAGGCTGCCTTCTGCGTGTGTTCCATGGTCTGGCGGACATTCCAGCTCCAGAATCCAAGCTTCCCAGCCGGGATGCGCTCCCAAATTGCTCCCAATAGCTCTTCCGTTGGCTGCTCTGCTGCAGGGTAGTGAAGATCAGATCCACCTGGTCCACCTGTCGTTTGAGCGCATGGCCAACGTCAAAGAGTTCAGGTGACGATTTCATGCTGTCAGATCTGATATGCCTATGATCTTACTTTCAGCATGCAAGAGGCCGACATCGTGAATGCCTCACTTGGTTCTCTCTGTCTGTGAGCCTGGCTCCTGACGTTGCTGAGGCTGTGGTGCACTGCCGCACTCGAGCAGGTTGCCGCAGGCCCTGCGAGCAATGATCAGGGTATCGGTTACGGTCATAATTCCGGTGTTTGTGGGTCCATTCTGGTAAGAACTCCAGAATCCTTGTCATATCGTTGCTTTTCTTTCCTTTGTATTCTCCATGCTCCTTCCTGCAAATGGCAGTCTGCTGAATTGCGCTGCTGAAACTGGGCATGGTCAATGGGGCAGGGCGTCATACAAGAGGGCCACGGACAGCTTTGCCTTTGCGCTGCTGGTGGGCCTGCTGCTGAACCTGGTCATCGTGGCGGTGCTCAATGTGGCCATCGCGCTGGAGGACCCCTTCGACAATGTGAGACCACCACAACCCCAGAAGCCCTCTTCTATCCCTTGTGGTTGCGGACTTTCAATCATCTGCGATCAATTGATATGATTTCTGTATATTCAAGAGGGTTGTTATGCGATTGACTGCAATTCATTGTTGTCCAGGTGGGCATCGATGGCGTCTACTGCGACGAGCACTTCCACGAGGTCGAGCAGGTGAGTAATACCGTGGGCCCTGCAGACGCCTGTTTTGGATGCTGTCTAGTGGCTGCTCAGGGGCACGCCTGCCTGGCAAGATTGGCGCCTGGGACGGGCCCGGACCTTACTGCACAACACTCTGAAGCGGTGGTCCAACTCACAGAGCTAGTCCTCGTCCTCAAGCTCAAGACCCTGCAACCTGATGCGCGCACAGAACATACTGCTGGACGCGGAGGCGGAGCTGGCAGGGCCGCGGTTCTCGCAGGTCCGCAACAGCAGCGCGGCGCCCAATGGCGAGGCAAAAATGTCGCGCGCCAGTGCCTGGTCCACGCCGTCGCAGCGGTCGCCGGGCGGCCACGACACCATCAAGTCGGAGCGGCACAACCTGTCGTTCGTCAGCGTCGACCACGACCTGCCGCTGAGCACGGACCCGTAGTAAAGTTCAGGGGTTTCAGTTGCGGTAGTGGGTTGGCGCAGCGGCACTGCTGAGCGATTTCGATGGCAGCAAAACTTGGACTGGCTGTGTGTCTCTCTTCAAGGGTTGTTGGCAGTTGATTTGGTCCCCTATAATACATTGTTCTGATTTGCTGGTTCTCGCCGTGTGTCTAGGATCCAGTCGCATATTGAACCGCGCACGATGACCACCTGGAGAGGTGGACATCTGCATGAATGGTAGCGGCTGTGCCCTGCCAAAGGCTGGCAACTGCCGCCACTGACATGTGCACCTACCCGGTGGCCTGCTCTTTGCATCTGCCGCATGTTTTGAGGCGGGTCAACCATTTGAAACAAACTTCAGTGTTCATCATCCAGTCCATGTCGACCAGATCCTCACAGTTTGCTCTCGTCTCCTGCAACCGCTTCCAGGTGTGCTCGCCAGACCTCCCTTTGCGGAAGAAATTGCAAGGATGCAATCCAATCAGTCACGAAGGGCTAGGCCGCTCAGTACACTCCCAGCAGCGTTGCTGCGGCAAAGGCAAGGAACAGGGTCCCGCCCACATAGCCAATGGTCTTCTCGGACAAATACTTCGAAGCGAATGCGCCACCTACAACAGCGATCAGCGTGGCGACTGCATGGCCGAAAATCGCGCCTGTGGCCACACCTGCGCCCAATCCACACAGTGGACGTTGGCAAGATTTGACAGTCAGGTGCCAGCTCATTCGACTGTGCAAGTGAAGTGCAAGCTCATCTAGATGCATCTGGTCAGCCGCTTCGACGTGTTGAACATTGGTCCATACGAGTCTTGGGCAGGGTTGGCCAAGCTTGTGCACAAAGACGCGGGTCAACACAGGCCAGATCGATCAGAGGCTCGCAAAGCTGACCGGCGGGCGACTGGGACACTGCCAGCACGATGGTCGCCAGCATGGAGCGGTCGCCCCACTCCGCCAGGAAGATGAGCGTCGCCACCTGCACCAAACAACGTTTACATGTTGTAGGTTTTGCTGTGCGGTGGTCGGCATCACATCCCAAGGCTCAAGACATACGTCCGCCATAGCGCAGCAATGCCCCAACAGGGTGAAGATTCGTGTGCGCAGCGAGTGGAGCAGCGGACCTGCACGAACGCCTGCCACGTCGTCGTGCCGCTGATCTTGCCGCTGGCCTCCGCCGCGTCGACAGAGTCCTTGGCGCCAACCAGCTCCTCACCCCCGCCGCCCTTCTCCGTCTCCCAGGCGTCCTGTCCACAGCAAATAGAATATTGAAGGCGGCGTGGTGGCCATCTGCTATCTGAGCTGTCCCCTGTCAAGTTCCGCAGGCTGCGCGGAAACTGCGCTGCTGGCTGAGAGAAACAGTTGATAATTGGCAAGGTGGAGTAATGGACAAAATCATGTTTCGGTCGTCTGTACACTGTGTCCACTGATCCAGTTCTCGTATACATAATTATTTTTTCGTGCCGCCCCGTTTGCGGGCGTTATGAGAAACTGGTCACAGTCACAGAGACGTTATTGAGAAATGCATGCACTGTGTCCACTGATCCAGTTCTCGTATACATAATTATTTTTTCGTGCCGCCCCGTTTGCGGGCGTTATGAGAAACTGGTCACAGTCAACTCTGTGCACTGTGTCCACTGATCCAGTTCTCGTATACATAATTATTTTTTCGTGCCGCCCCGTTTGCGGGCGTTATGAGAAACTGGTCACAGTCACAGAGACGCGTCCGAGAATGATGTGCGAAAATATAAATATATATATGAGAAATGGATCAATGCTCGTCTGTACACTGTCACCAGTGATCCAGTTCTCGTGTTCATTTTCATCCGAGCAGCTGTATGTATGCAAAATATAATTGTGTATGTGAGAACTGGATCAGTGGCGACAGTGCACCCAGTTCTCGGACACATCTCTGTGACTGTGACCAGTTTCTCATAACGCCCGCAAACGGGGCGGCACGAAAAAATAATTATGTATACGAGAACTGGATCACTGGCGACAGTGCACATCATTCTCGGACACGTCTCTGTGACTGTGACCAGTTTCTCATAACGCCCGCAAACGGGGCGGCACGAAAAAATAATTATGTATACGAGAACTGGATCAGTGGACACAGTGCACAGAGTTCTCGGACCTACTTGCGTGTATGACTGGACCAAACGCAGTAGTCAGTAGAGAGGGTTTAGGGTTTCTCTCGTCAGCATTGCCCACGTCACGGCAAATGGATGTGCACTGCTGTGCAGGTTGGCGAGAAGCCTTGAAGCCGGCCCAAAATATCAATAAGAATGATACGAAAGGCAGCGGATTGATGGCGTAGGCAGCGGCATTGGGAGGGCGACCGCGATCGCGCTGGGCCAGAGACCTTTTCAAGGTGCAGTGGCACTGCACGTCTTCGGTCACTCCTCATTCTACGTCACTATGTTAGTTACGTTACCTTGATGGTGCGGATGCCGAAATAGACGAGGAGGGCGACGGAAGCCCACTCCCCGATGGGCAGCCCGCTCTTCAGGAATTCGGGCACGTGCCGGAAGGACTGCCCGATGGCCACCGACACGAGGGTCATCACCGACAGCGACAGCACAGATGCGCTGAAGCTGAGCCAGCGGCCGAACTTGGCCGCGAGCAGCGCCGCGATGAAGAATGTCTTGTCGCCGATCTCGCTCAGGAAGATGAGCGAGAAGGCCGCCGGGAAGCCGGACCTGCCAAGCTGCGTCTTTGCAAAGTAGTCCTGCAGCGGGAGCAGCACCAGATCAGCAAACCTGCCCAGCTGCGTCTTTGCAAAGTAGTCCTGCAATGGCGGGCCACCAAAAGGTCAGCGGCATGAGCTTAGCACTTACGGCAGGCTCTGCGACACATGTGGATCCATTAGATGGAAAACATGCAAGCAACTTACCTTGGCCACTGCGGTGTAGCCCTGCTGATGCAGATAGAACGCTGCGGCTGCCACCCCCACTGCCAATGCAGCTGTCCACAGCCCGCTCCGTGAGTTCCTGCACCGCATGTCAGTGCAAGCCGTCAGCAATGCAGAGTGGAGCAATGAAACCAGTCCAAACAAATTACAGAGCACGAAACAGCAGAGGCAAATCGTCTCTGGATGTACTCACCCCTCTAGCTCCACCGGCCTCGCGGGTGGCAAGGATGTGTCGCCGGCGCTCGCCTGACACCGCGCCGCGCTCGTCTGCCTACACCGGCCCCGCGGCTGGCTGGACCGGCATTGCCGTGCACCTGCAAACCACAGAATTGGCACTTGATGTAGTTGAAAGCTGCTGCAGGTCGTTCAGGCGACTGTGCAGAAGTGCACCTGGCCAGCTGCTCTGCAGGTGCCGTGCGCCGCTGTCCGCACCTGAGGCACCGCCAACGGCCCCATGGACCGTGCTGCGAGGCGCCCGAAGGCTGTGAGTCCTGAAGGGCGTGCGCAGCAGGCTCCTCACCGGCACATGCGCATCCCAGCTCCCCTGCAGCCTGCGGACAGTGACGCTGCGGCCACTTAGCGCAGAAATTCTGCATTGGTCAGGCCTCGTGCCGGCGATGCAGGAATCATGTCACACATACGAAAGCTCGTGGATCAGACCTTGCCCTTGCAAGGCCCGGGTGTCGTACACACTCCATGTGCACCACCCACAGGGTGAAGTTCACGATGCAAGGGGCCGGCACACGCGCGAGGGGCCAATCGGAGAAGGGTGGTGCACAGCAAATTGAATGCGGCTGACTTGCAATGTATGCAAGTGACAGCAAGTGCAAAGTGCGCACAAACGCTGCTGGATCTGGCTGCTCTCCAGGGTCAGCGCTGTCGTCAGCAGCGTCTTCAGCCAAGTAGGCGAAAGAAGGAAAAACCAACGAGGGGCACGGCATTCCAATGCACGCAGGTTGCTGTTTGCGACAAAGTCCGCTTCGCAGGCTATCGTATTGTTGCTTTTGGTTGTGTCACAGTCTGCTGCACGTGAATCGCACCCGCCTCGAAGCCCCTGCGAGGCGTTGTCGAGAATCTACTAGCGACTGGTCGACTATCGGGCCTGCTGTGGCTCGATTTGGCTTCAGCCGTCGACCGTGTCGTATCTTGAGACGTAATTTGCAACTGGTCCTGGCCGCTACCTTCTGAGCGTTCGAATTTCGATTTGACTTGGCATCGCCGAAGTGACCGGTTAAACAGCACAGCGATACATTCATCAAGCGGTCCGTTCGGGCGGTGACTGGCGCTGCCTGGCAGCTTGACCCTAGGCAGAGCCAGCAAGGATGGAGGATGTGTTCGAGGACCAGGGCGCGGACGCTCTGCCAGATGAATTCCAGGTCGGCGTCTTTCCGGTGCCTATCGCAGCTGCAAGGAGTCATTGGCATCTCCGGTCGGCCCTGCTTTCTGTTGCCGCTGCGGAAGTGAGCAGGATCATATCGCTCATTGCTGAATTCCGAGGCGGCTGGTGGAGCCCATGCTGATGGTGTCGCCGATGAATCTCAGAACATGTCTGCGGACGACCTCAAGCGGCGGAGCAGGCTGCTGGACAACGAGATCCGGGTGCTCAAGGACGAGAGCACGCGGCTGGGCCTGGAGCAGCAGGGGCTGACAGAGAAGATTAAGGAGAACAAGGAGAAGATCAAGCTCAGCAACCAGCTGCCGTACCTGGTCGGCAACGTGGTGGAGATCCTGGACGTCAGCCCGGACGACGAGGAGGTGGGCAGCGCACTACTCACATCATGTCTGAGGCTGCACAGCGCAATGCGGCAGAGCACCATGCTGCACAGACTCCCCACTGCCATTTCAGCCATGCTGCTGGGGCGCAAGCGCCACAGCGGCAGTGTACCTTCTGACATGGTGGCTCTGGTGGCCGGCGGCGCATGATGACTCGGGTAAAAGGCTGGCAGCGCGCTCAGCTCCGCCTCACGCTCCAAGCATGGAGCTTGAAATTCCAGACAAGACACGTGCAAAGCACACCAGACTTGAGCGTGCTGACGGAATTCGTTTCCCAATGTGCGCAGGAGGACGGCGCGGCGGTGAACTTGTGGACCTGGACGCGCTTGGCAGGGCATCCAAAACGAGTAGACAATGCTCAAGGATGCGCGCGATTCGCCTGTCGTGTGGTCGTCTGAAATGCCAAACCTTTCCCAATATCTTCCCCGTAGGAGGACGGCGCGGCGGCGGACCTGGACGCGCAGCGGCAGGGCAAGTGCGTGGTGCTGAAGACCAGCACGCGGCAGACCATCTTCCTCCCCGTGGTGGGGCTGGTGGACGCGGACAAGCTGAAGCCGGGCGACCTGGTGGGCGTCAACAAGGACAGCTACCTCATCCTGGACACGCTGCCCGCGGAGTACGACTCCCGTGTGAAGGCCATGGAGGTGGGGTTGGAATTGCGCCACACTCGTATGGACAATTGAAAGAGGACAGCGACCTCATCCTGGACACGCTGCCCGCCGAGCACGAATCCCGCATGAAGGCCATGGAGGTGGGGTTGGGATTGTGCCACACTCGTATGGTGATTTGAACAAGCACAAACTACATCCTCCTGGACACGCTGCCCTCAAAATTCGACTCGCGCGTGAAGGCCATGGGAGGTAGGCTGAGATGAGGCACAAAGTTGAAAATGTTATTGGTCCTATGACACGACTTTGCACGCATCTGAGGTGTTTCACACCCTCGGCAAGGTCGACGCATGCTGCTCGCCTCACTCGGCTGTGCCGTAGTGTCCAGATGCGGTTCTGCTGGCCGCGCTGCTCTATGTTGAATTGCCTTTGTTTTGCTTGGCAGGTGGACGAGAAGCCGAGCGAGGACTACTCGGATGTGGGCGGCCTGGACAAGCAGATCAAGGAGCTGGTGGAGGCCATCGTGCTGCCCGTCACGCACAAGGACAAGTTCAAGGCGCTCGGCATCCGGCCGCCCAAAGGCACGAAAATGATGCTGCTGCTGACCGCTGCTACAACTGGGCGTCTGCCCCCTCAGCGCGGCTGCTGTCTGCTGCTCTGCCAAAAACCAGCAAAGCTTTGCATTTGGCGCTGCTGGCAGCAGGCGCCTTGATACTGCCAGTCCTTTGGTCGTGTCTGTCGTCTAGGTGTGAAGGCTAACGAGTTGTAAGAAGTAAGCTGACACCAGCATCCTGTTGTCTCTTCCAGGCGTGCTGCTGTACGGGCCGCCGGGCACGGGCAAGACGCTGCTGGCGCGCGCGTGCGCCGCCCAGACCAACGCCACCTTCCTCAAGCTGGCGGGCCCGCAGCTGGTGCAGATGTTCATCGGCGACGGCGCCAAGCTGGTGCGCAGAGCCACAATGATTTGACTACATATCGAATTGTGCGCAAGGTCATTCAGTTACCATGCAATCCCCTGGCCTGCAGTGAGCGCCAAGCTGGTGCGCTACGTGTCACGCCCTGCGGCGCTGGGCAGCAGCGCGCTTGCAGCATTGTGCCGACTTCATGACATCACCCTCTCTGTCGATTGGTTCTGTCCATGAGCGACTCGACCTCTTCGAAGTGCACCGCGCAGAATCTGGGAAGCATGCTGCCGCAGGTGCGCGACGCCTTCGCTTTGGCAAAAGAGAAGGCGCCGGCCATCATCTTCATCGACGAGATCGATGCCATCGGCACAAAGCGCTTTGACAGCGAGCTCAGCGGCGACCGGGAGGTGCAGCGCACCATGCTGGAACTGCTCAACCAGCTCGACGGCTTCGGCAGCGAGGAGAGCATCAAGGTGAATTTTGGTGACAGCCAACAACCCCGACAAACTCTTTCTCTAAACCCAGAAAAGGTTGAAGCCGGGAGGTGCAGCGCACCATGCTGGAGCTGCTCAACCAGCTCGACGGCTTCGGCAGCTAGGAGAGCATCAAGGTGTGATAGAACTTCTTGACGACAGGATGTTTCAGACTCGAAAACCCTAAAATGGGAGGTGCAGCGCACCATGCTATAGCTGCTCAACTAGCTCGCCGCCCTTGGCAGCGGGGAGAGCATCAAGGCCAGGTTGGTCACGATCACCTTGTGTTGGTCACAACGATTCATCAGGACATTGATAGCCTTTGAGACCTTGATAAGTCGGGAGGTGCTGCACACCATGCTGGAGCTGCTCAACAGCATGTTTGACACTATGCGCGCACCTGGCCAGGACGCTCTTGGCATGCATTGCAGCATCTGTGCTGGGTTGTAGTCCTGGCGATGGATAGATGTGGACCTGCCTGGTCTGCAACGAGGGGCAGTGGTGCAGGCGCGCGTCCGAAAGGCTGCTCCTCCACCCGCAGCATAAAGGGCGCCTGCAGACATGTCCTTCAGCAACGCCAATGCCCTTTGCCAAGTCACAGGGCATTCAGCGCTTGAACACGCCAAGCGCGGTGTTGCACAGGTCATCGCGGCGACCAACAGGGCAGACATCCTCGACCCGGCGCTCATGCGCTCGGGGCGGCTGGATCGCAAGGTAGAGTTCCCGCACCCCAACGAGGACGCGCGCGCCAAGATTTTGCAGATCCACTCCCGCAAGATGAACGTCGGGTGGGCTCTCTGACGGCTAGCACCATCGGCCGGCACACCTGCAGGCCGGCCCTTCACACTGTCCATGCAGACTGGCACATCCACCCTCATACCGCTGCAAGCACAAGTACATGATTAGTGCCGGCCGCTCGAATGTTTCCTGTCTGTTCTTGCACGCGCAACATCGGGATTGTCAGTGCGCCTGCACGCAATGAAAACCGCTTTCTGTCAAGCCGGTCCTATCAATATATAACAAGGCTGACTGTGGCCAACAGGCCAGACGTGAATTTTGAGGAAATTGCGCGGGGGACGGACGACTTCAACGCAGCGCAGCTCAAGGCGGTCTGCGTGGAGGCGGGCATGCTGGCGCTGCGGCGCGACGCCCTGGAGGTCAACCACGAGGACTTCAACGAGGGCATCATCGCGGTGCAGGTAGACCATCACCCTCGAAACATTCTCAATTGCCTGACGGCATTGCCATGTCATGCTGTCCGTTGGTCCCCTGGAAGCCAACCACGAAACTCGTGAAGTGCCCGGCGACATTGCACTGCCACGCTCGGCCTTTGCCAGCACCTGTCTCCCTGCAACCCTTTGGCGCTGCTGCAAACCGCGCTGGAGGTCGAAGACGAACAATGATAGGGGGCATTTTTGGCAACGCAGTCCAAGAAGAAGGCCAACCTGGGCATCATGTACGCCTAGGGGGTGTCAGACAGACAGAAAAGGGTGCGAGGGCTGGCGGCGTGAGTGTTTGCGATCGCCGTGTGCAGCAGATTCGGAGTGTGGTTGGTCGCTGTTCCAGGATCGTCTTGGAGGTGCCAAGCAGAGTGGAGCTGTCTCACACTTCATTCAGTGCTCCGTCACAAACTTCATCTGAATTTCTATATCACGCCTTGAACGCAAACCTGTACATTCAAACACACGGCTCAGCCAAATGCAGCCTCGGCCACTTCATATCGACGCCAACCCTAAACCCTGCAGCTTTTTCCTGAGGCTGGACTGAAGCCCGGGATCCAGGTACACTGCGGCGCCGCCGAAGGCCAGCAGGACAGCCGCCACCCGGAACTTGCGTGCGCGCCCCGCCGCTGCGGCCTGCCCTTCCGATAGCTGTGGCGCCTGGCGGCGCAGCACCGCGTTCAGCATTGCGCCCAGGTAGACGGCCAGCACCGTGCTGGTCAAGCAGCACACGTTGTAGGGCATGCTGAAATCGGGCTGGGCCAGCTGCATCACGGCGCCCTCGCTCGCCACCTGCACATGGACACTCAAAATGAGGTGGAATTTCACAATGACATGGGACACCGACTTCAGCAGAGCATGCTGAATCGGGCTGAGCCAGCTGCATCACAGCGCCGTCGTTCGCCTCCTGCACATTGGACATGCCATATCAGACGGGAGTGCAGGAGGACATCGAACTGTGGACTGCAGTGCCGAAGTCACCTGCATTGAACAATTGAAATGCACACTCATGAATGCCGAACGGTGGGAGGAAAGCAGTTGTTGCAGCATGTTGCACCGCACCTGCTCGAGGATTTGGCCCTGCATGTGCCTGAACAGCGGGCTGCCCATGGGCGACTGCGCCGCGTGCGGCGCATTGCCGCCCGCCGGCAGCAGCGTCACGATGGCTGCCGGCAAGTCCAGGCCCCTGCAGGGGCCACGGCAGGGCGTTTCAGAGCACGACGCCGCAGAAGATCTGGGAGCCACGTCTGCAGAGACCTTATGGATGCTGCACTGCTGACTTTGGTTGGTCATCACGTCACACGGCAGAAACGGCCAGGCACTCATCCGGGGTGGACAAACTACAGTGCAATGAACACAGCCCCTTCGTACCTGGAAGCGTCTGGCGGGTGCTCAAACACCGTCAGGAAGGCCTTCTGGAAGTTGATGCTCAGGGTGAGCGTCTGGGTGCCGCGCGGCAGCGCGAGGCACAGCTCCAGCTGCGCGGGCGACCGGCGGTCCTCGGCGGGCACGATGCGCCGCCGCACGACAGCTTCCTCTGGCGGCACCTCCTGCAGCGGGGACGGGAATTGAGAAAGAAGCATCAGCAATGCGGGACCATGATGACATCTTGCTCTGGCATTTGTGCCTCGAAGTCGCGCCAACGGCGATCGCATGCGGCAGAAAGGTGAACTGGGGATGCAGGCTTTCGAAAGCGTATCCCCACCTGGCCATTGTAGGTCAGCCGAAGCGTGTGTAGCCACAGCTGCGCCCACCAGGGCACGACTTGCAGGACGCACAGCTGCGCGCCCGGTGATTTAGTTTCGTTACTTATGTGCTGCTGGCCAGCTGCTGCGTTCTGCACCCATGCCTGGTCCAGATCGATGCTGAGCACGATGCGACCGCGCTCCTCGCCTCTGCCCGTCACGTGCCTGCATGGCGCACTTCACTTCAAGACACTGCACCTGCCCAGCAATCCTGGATCAAGGGCGTGCAGTTTCCCACACTGCACATGGACATCGAGATGCTGGACAAGGAGTAGATGCAGTTGGGAGCTGTTTTTCTCTGCACCTGTGGACGGCCAGGGCGGGCTGGCCGCCGACCGCGCGGCTGCCCTGCGACAGCCCGTGGCGCTGGCTGATGCGCAGCGGCGCTGCGCCCGGGCCAGCCGGCAGCGGATACATCATGATGGCGGCGCCCGCCTGAAGGCTGACGGCCGCCGGCGCCGGAGTCACGCCGAGCTGTCGCGCCGCCTGCTGCGCATCTGCTGTCCTGCCGCTGCCCGGCTGCCGCGGCGCGTCCCACGGCAGCTGCACGTGCACGGTGCTGCGCGACGCCAGCGGGCAGGCGCCGCCCGCCTCGGCGCCAAACAGCCCCGTCAGGCTCCAGCCCTTTGACTGAGATTCAGGGTCTTCGTTGGCGCCAGCTCTGTGCGACAGCAGCAGTGTGAGCGTCTGTACCAGCCGGAGGCTCGTGCCGCCGGCGCCGTCCGGCGCCGCCGTCAGCGACGCCGTCAGGGAGGTAAAGGGCGAGGAGAAAACCGTCGGGCCATGGAGCAGCGCCGCCAGGCCGGCTGCCTCGCGGCAGGGCAGCTGCCGCAGCCAGGGCGTCAGGTTCTCCGTGCACACCGCCTCCCGCGGCAGCGCGCCGTACGTCCACCCCGGCCTGCGTTCGAAGCCATCAGCGGTCCAACTGCACTCTGTCAGGGCGCTGATGCAGCAGTCACAGGCCCTGCTGGGCTGCAAAACCAGGTGACCGACTTGCAAGTATGGTGCTGCTTGATAGGAGTGGGCAATCGTCGCATGAAGGCCGTGACCACCGGGGCGGCACTGCAATGCCTCAAAGGCGCGGCATGGACAAGCGCACCCGCCACGGCCGAGCTGCGCGCCCGAGCCGAAGGTGAACAGCGGCTGCGCGATGTGCTCAGCGGAGTCCAGGAAGTTAAGCGAGCCGCAGAAGATGCCGCTCAGCCCATGCGCGAGCAGGCCCCACGTGTCGCGCGTCTCCTGCGATGCTATTGCATCATTACTGTGGTGTTGTTGGCTGCAATGGCAATGCAGCGAACAACCCTGTAGGCGTTCAAACTCTGCATGTGAACTGTGAACCGGCACCTGCGGCACTGCCCACTGCCGGAAGCGTGCCCGCAGCTGCGCCCCACCGGGCGGCGCCGGCAGCGGCGGGCGGCCCCATCGCGCGGCGTGCTGCGTGAAGCCAGCACAGAGTCCATGGAACTGCCTTTGCGATGCAATCCCGTTGGAATTGCATAGCGCGCATGCATCTAGGGGCAAGGCAGCGGCACTGAGCGTTCAGCGCTGAGCTCACCCAGCGCCCTTGGGTGAGCGTCAAATGGAACTCCGACACGTTTGTCAATGCAGCAAGCTGATCGATAACGCGCGGGAAGAGCGTGTGGCTGCTGCCGGCGCTTCCCTCGGATTCGAAATGGAAGTGCGCCTGCGCTGACACACCAGCAGCGCGTCAAATAGATGGTACGATTCAACAGGCAACATACCCTTCTGGCAGATGTGTACGACTCCACAGATGACAAAAATCGCACACCGCAACCAATTCTCCGGGCAGCGGTCGCAGCAGCAGCTCCTCAGAGAATCTCTCCTGCGCCGCGGGGTTGGCTGCCGCCGCGCACTCCAAATGGAGCCAGGCAGAGGCAGTCAGGGCGATCAGAATCCGCATGGAGACATGAACCTGGCCTTCCAAAGCTGTCTGCATTGGCGATACTCTGATCTATGGCACAGCAATTGCAAGGCTTTACTCGTGAGCCAAGGGGGGTGTGCAACACACTGAGGGGTATGCCCTCATCGGATGTACCATGTGCGCACAGCTTCATTCTGTCGCTCTTCGAATATGCCACAAGCTCTATTCAAAATTTTAGCAACCTGACAGCCGTTTCAGCTTCCTGGTCGAAGTTCTGACCCTGTCTGCACCGACCCAGCACGTGGTATTCTGTGGATCGCGAGTTGCACCCCTTCCCGAGTTAAGTCCGCCTACGATAGCGACGTTGGCCTCCCACGCAGGGTGCCAACTGTCTTACACTTGCTGGAATGAAGCTCGCATGCCGCAGCACCGTAGCACGGTGCGAGCGAGGCCATTTGTGGGCCGGCCAGGCTAGGGCAGGGTGAGCGAACCGACGGAAGTTATGAGCTACACGATTCAAAATGCACTGCACTGTGGCAGGCATCATCAGTGCACATATCTACAAGTTTTTCGAACGCAACCGTCTCAGCGTCTTGTAACTTTCTGCAGGCGGTGTGTCAGCCCTGTCAATGTCAGCCATCCCAACTTTGCAGCAGCAAGCTGGGGTGCTCGGCAGCAGCACGGGGGCCTGCTGGGCGGCCTCAGACAAGACCCGCGTGCCATGTCGCTATCGCTGTGCAGCGGACAGCTGCGCGACGACCTGTCGAGCGACCTGCTTGTCTCAGGTAGGGCATGCGGCGCAGGGCGCCACACGTGCACCTGGACGGTACAGCATGTGCATGCGTTGACCACTGCAGGCCGTGGCGGAAAACTCGATACGGTAGCACACATGTGGCTTCGCTGTCTTAAAGGCGTGTATCCAAGCTTCTGACACATGATTGGGCGTCCGCATGATGTAGCAGGACAGGCGGAGTGTGACTCAGAGCAGGACTGCCTGCCAGAGGAGGACGGCTCAGTGCTCGTGCGGGACGACCTCGATGCCCTGCTAGAGGTTGGTTGCACATGCATAGACGCTCAACCATCATGATTGCCCATCCGCCGCACTTCCACGCCTCTGCAGGCATTGCCGTCTCCTCCCACTGCCGTGGCATCCCATGCAGGTGCTGCCTCCTGACATCAGGGGCCCACTGGTCAACCACCCTCAGCGCTCCAGCCTGCTCGAGGTGAGGCATGCATACATCTGAGACCCCTACACATCTGGATGGCCAACTCCGACGCCCATCTGCTGGCAACTGGCGCTTTCGCATTCGAGACACTTTTGTAAAACTTGTCGTGTCCACAGGTCGTTCTGGACCTGGGGCGCCGCCCAGAGGCTAGATTCTTGGGTGTGCTGGGTGGCGAGTACCTGCGCGAGGGAGAGGTGGGCTGCGTTTGCACCTTGTGCTCCATGATGCTACTGTCCTCGGGCTGAGCATGGCTGGACTGCCTGTCTGGTCTACACCCTTCTACATACTGCTCGGTAGTACTGGCTGAATGTGCTCCATTTCAGAGAGCCATCCTATGAGGTGCTGCTGCAGATCACATGGGAGGACCTGAAGGCAGCAGAGCAGGCAGTCGGCGAATTTGGCGGCGACAACAGGGCAGGCGTGCAGGTGCAGTCCATCGCCAATAGCTTTGCAACAATTGTCTAGATATCAGGACGGCAAGCAGTGGTCATGTTTGCCAATGTACAAAAGCCGGTGCCATGCAGTCAGAGCCGCAGGCCGCCACCTCACATCAGGCTCATTCAGAGGCTGCAAAAGACTGGCGGCGCTCTGCTCACAGGGCACCCTGCACCGCATCTCCGCCCTGCGCAACCGCAAGGGCACAGTGGTGGGGCTGACCTGCCGCGTGGGGCGGGCGGTCACCGGCCACATGGACATGATCCGGGACATGATTGAGGGTGCGCCCGCCTCGCATCGGTGTGCCATCTTGGATCTCATCCAGCCGTGCTTGCGATTGCAGTGTCAGCCGGGCAGGCCAGCTCCAGCGGGCACACGGCGTCGACCCTTACGTGTGAAGCAGAGCACCAGCAGGGCATCAGGGCTGGCCGTCTGACCGTACGCTTTGGCCGTTGTGCAGTGCCAAACTCCATCCTGTTCCTGGGGCGGCCCGGCGTCGGCAAAACGACAGTCATCAGGTGAATCAACGCATCGACAGCAGTCCTGTTGTCGCATCAGACAAAACTCAGCAATTGGCGCAGGCTTGCTGCTGCGTCAGGACAGCGACCTGCACCATCGTGCTGAGACGACTCTGTTGTGTGCGGCAGGGAGATGGCGCGCGTCCTGTCCGACGACCTCCACAAACGCGTCGTCATTGTGCGCAACATTTCCTTTTCTTGCCTGTTGCTGTGCCAACTTTCTGATGGTCGTTGACTCCTGTCCTATATGCGCAGCCCATGATGTTCTCTCTGCTTTGACTGCACCCGATTCCGCTGCAGGTGGACACGTCCAACGAGATTGGTGGAGACGGAGACGTTCCGCACCCGGCGATTGGCGGCGCTCGGCGCATGCAAGTGCCGGACCCGTCGCAGCAGCACCGCGTCATGGTGGGTCGGCCAGGACATCGCCTGGGCATGTCGTCTGGCCCCGGCATGTGCTAGCTGTGTTGATGAAGTTGTGGATATCACATATCGTGCGGTGGCTGACGATGCGATGCTCACCTGCAGGTGGAGGCAGTCGAGAACCACATGTGAGGCTACCCCGCTGCATGGGCTTTGGGCCGCTTTCCGCTCCCTCCACACATCGACTGAGGTGTACTGCAGCGTGAGGTTGCCTCACTGCCGCATGCCTGACCAACTTCAACCTGTGACCTGTCAGGCCGGAGATTGTCATTGTGGACGAGATCGGGACAGAGGCAGAGGCGCTGGCGTGCCGCAGCATCGCAGAGCGTGGCGTGCAGCTGGTTGGCACCGCCCACGGGCAGCTGCTGGAGAACCTCATCAAGGTGCCCTTCCTCGCTTTGCCTGCACTGATGTGCCTGCATTGATGCTTCATCAACTAGCATAGAGACAGGTCATTTCTGCCAGTGCCCGCGCGGAAACCGCCACGAGTGCGCTTGTGCGCATCGCACCCATCTTCAAGTGCACATCTGTGACTCAGGTGTGTGTGTGGTGTGTGGTGCTTGCAGAACCCAACACTCTCAGACCTCATCGGCGGCATTTGCTCTGTCACACTGGGTGAGCTGCCTCGCTGTCTCGCCTGTGTGCTTGCTGAACCACATTCGCCAACGACGCGGTCCTCTTGGTAGCCATAGTGCTGCCGCCGTGGCTGCAGCCGCCCTGCTCTTTCCCCACTCGTGCTCTTGACCTGACCTGACCTGACCTGACCTGACCTGACCTGACCTGACCTGACCTGACCTGAACCGAGAATTTGTTCGGCTGCACAGGCGACGAGGAGGCAAGGGCGCGGGGCACGCAGAAGAGCATCCTGGAGCGCAAGGCGCCGCCCACCTTCCCACTGGTCATCGAGATGCGGGAGCGCGCCTGCTGGGTCACCCACTGGGTGGAAGATTCCGTGGACTGCCTGCTGCACGGCAAGGACCCCATCGTGCAGGTGCGCCCCACTCACACCGCCCTCCACTCACACCCACCTTTGCAAGTCGGTGTTCACATTGATGCAATCGCCAAGCCACTGCCGCCCGCATCACCTGTTGACAGCGCACCGCCGTGCTGATTGGTCAACAGGCTCACAACTGGCCGCGGTGCTCTGCTCATCGTGTTGCAAGCAGCTCCTGGTCGCACGCTGAAGAGCATGCATGGCACACTCCTGCACGATCAAACCACGCCGCTTACTGGATCTCAGTTCTGTGTTGCGGCTGCGCACGCGGAAGCCGGGGGTGAAGGACGTGGTGGTGGAGGAGCGGCGCTATGGCTCCCCAGGCGGCAACGGCGCCTCCGCGTCTACTTTCACTGATACTCTATTACTTTTCTTGCAGCTGCGGACGCGGAAGCCGGGGGTGAAGGACGTGGTGGTGGAGGAGCGGCGCTACGACTCCCTGGGCGACACCGGCGCCTCGGCAGAGGCCACGCCGTCGCCGCCCTTCGACACCAGCGAGCTGCCGGAGGCGCCGTCGCCGGTGGACCCCGCGGTGGCGGCGGTGGAGGAGGCGCTAGGGTTTATCGCGCCCCCCACAGGACCTGCCTTTGGCGCCACCTTCAACACGTCTGACCCCGACGACCAGTGAGTGGCAGACTGGAGATTATTGGGCATTTTGCTGTGCTGCTGCATTCTGTTGGGCTAGCCTCGAGGCCGGTGAGCTCCAGCGAGGTCTGTGACCGCACTTCTATTGTTGTATGCGATTCTGCCCACTGCTCTGGCTGGTGACTCTTGTGGGACTTCTGTAGTTGCTCTCGATAGCAATGTGACGAGTGATGTGAAGGAACAGTGTGGCATGTCGCCTCCCTGTTGATCTTCTGCTTTCCACACTCAGGTATGCATGGGCGCAGCGCCTGCGCGACATTCCTGACAAGGTGGGCGTGTTTTCTGGCACTGTGGTTGACCTCGTCAAGTCAGCCGCATACGCCCAACAGAGTGCAGCAGCGCCCTAATCCGGACCGCCAACAAGGCCGCGAGCCCTCCAGCAAGCCTGCAGACGCGTCCCCCACGTACAGCAGCTGAGCCTGCCGGAAGCTTGCAGTCGCCCAATCCCTAGACCCTCATTTCTGGCTTGTTCCCATGGCCTCCCACTGTGCATGACACGCAAGGCGCTGGTCTATTTTGACGGTCTAGGGTCTACATGTTTGTGGTTTCTTTCGCTCATCCCTGGCCATTTCTACTGCGCAGGACGCACTGCAGGAGCTGGCCTCCTCGCGCATGGGCTACCTCGCCAACGGCGTGCCGCACTCCAGCGGCCGGCGCGCCGCCAAGTTCACTTTCACTCAGGGCACCGGTGGCGGCGGCGGCAAGCGCAACGGCACACGCCGCAACGCTGCCGGCGGCGGCCGGAAGCGCGTCTGAAGCTGCTGCGCTGATGAGGTTCCGGCGGTAGGAGCCGCCCAGCTGAATGCAAGCGCCTGAAGCGCCTGCTGCTGGCACGCGTGTGAACCGTGTCTTTCGGGAGTAGGTCCGCAGCAGCTGCTACAGTGACCGTGGCTTCATTGTTGAGATAAGCCGGGCCGAGGCAGACTGAGAAAGATTCGGCCGTCATGATACATGTATATGTGAGGACGCTTGTGTTGACATCAGGAGCTCAGTTGTGTGTTCTCTTGTAGCGTGTGTGCCGTGCAATTGATGGGCGGAGCGCAGTTGAAGTGTGTGCGATTTGTAGACATTGCAATTTGATACATACGTATCGTGTAAAGAAATACACGTGGCACACAGCTGATGTCGATCCTGAATGATGCCTGACACACTAGCAGACAGATCTAGATTTTGACTTGCAATCAATGGACACAACATTTTGCGAACTATACGGCGATAGATTTTCAACTGTGGTAGTGAATGCTAATGTACCTAGAATGGTGCTCCTTGCCTCTAGTGGTGTATGTTACGCCGGCACAATTGCAGGTTCTGCCGCCTCCGGCTGTGCTGCAGGCCCTTTGCTCATGCTCTTGCTCAGGACCGCAGCAAAGAACTCCACGACGCCGGAGTGCACGGCGGGCGCGCCGAGGACGTCCGGAGGGCTAACCCAGCCCAGGTGGCCGCCGGTCTCCGTGACTGCACGAAACCAGTGCAGGACGTCAGCAGTCGGAGACATGGGCACGGCAACGATGATGTCAACTGAATGTATGCATCAGTGGTGAAGACATGGTCACGGCAGCAAGTGGAGGCGCTCGCCTGAAAGAATGCAGTTGTCGTTTGCCGCCAGCGCCGTGTACGGGATGGCCTCCTTGGGCGCGATAGGGTCATCCGCAGCCTACATGACAAAGTAGGTTTGACATTGACAGGGCATAAAAGGACTAGAGCGACATAAGCAGGGCGACATGACGATGTGACAATTATCAGGCAACTCAATCTTGAAGCGCAGGTCATACCTGGATGCACAGCAGCGGGATCGTGATGTGGGGCACCGACAGCGCCGATGACGAGCCCTCGTAGTACGCATCCACGCTCGGCCAGCCTGCAAGCACGCAAAGAGGGATGTCAGCCAAGTTTCGTGTATTTTGAGCAGCACACACCACTTTTGGGAGATAAAGAGACCAATTTTCTAAAGGCGAGGGACGAGACCAGAATTGGAGGGTAGGGGTTGAGGCCGACGCGTACCGAATGCCACCCTGGTGATGGCATCATCGAACTCCCGGATCGTGGTGCACGTGGTTGCAAGCTCCGTATCATAGCCGTTCTCGCGCCGCAGGAACAGCGGCATGTGCCTGGAGTGAATGATGTGCAGCATGAGTATTTAAAGAATAACGCAAGGATCTATTTTCGTCTGCACAGGCAGGCAGGGGGGCCACATCAGAGCAGACACGGCACAGCACCGCACCGCTGGTAGATCTTGCTGAGCGACTTGGCCAATCGGTAGTCATAAAATCTGTTGAAGCCGCGCTCAAAGTTGGCATTTGACAGCGGCAGGTTGAACGGGTTGCCTGCAGCGTAGAGTTTTCATCGTGAACACTGCAACGTATTCCCTAATAGTTTGATGCATGTTGTCGAGAGATAGTAACTGCATTTGCAGATCGTGGAGGGCAGGCAGCAAGGCACTCACAAAGCGATGCTGCCGCCACAAATGGTGCTTTAGCACCCTCCTCCCCTAGGTACCTGCGCACGCAAGCAGAATTACAGTTCGAGGCTGTTGACAGCCGAGCGAGCCAGTGAGCTAAATTAACACTCGCATATCTGCCACAGAGTACGGGCGCCAAAAACCCCTCAGCACCCTGCAGACAGGCATTACTTTTGAGATCATCCTGCAGGTTTGTTCTCAGAACCTGCAAGGCCAGCGCCGATCCTCAGTGCCCGATTACTTCTCCGTGCAGCTCACCGCATGAGGATGTTGGCGCCCAGGCTCCAGCCGACGGCCAGGAAGGGTGAGTCCGGGTACAGCTCTACCAGGTGGTTCGCCACCCGCCGCGTGTCCTCGGTGTAGGACGCCGAGTAGAACTGCGGCGTCGTCACCGGGCTGTCCGAGGTGCCTGAGTTTCAGGGTTTTCAGGGTATTGGAAGGTTTGGTCAGGGACGTCAGCGGGTCAGGTGAGCTGCCTGTGTGGACAATGAATGCCGAGGCAGGATCGCCCGCGGCTGAGGTGTCACTCGTTATTTACACAACAAATTCACGTTTCCCCGGGCATGTCAGGAGCATGCCTCGACAGCTCAGTGTGTGCATGCATGCAGCGCCCACCTCGGCCGTTGAACACGACGGCCCGCAGCCCCTGCGCCCTCGTCTGCTTGACCATGTGTTGGACGTACACATCGTGCGAGCCGCCCGCAGACGTGCAGGTGAAAAGGGTCGCACGAACAGACAGAAGAAGGTCGGAGTGACTAGGTGCGCATGCTGAATTTGTGCAAGCGTGTCAGGCAGAGTACCACTGTGCAGGGCGGAGGTGATGCCGGTGGTCACCCGTCAGGCCTGGAAGGATCAGCACAACTGGCGCATCTGGAGGCAGCTCCTGCGCAGCAGCCAGGCTGGGGGCTTCGGACTCATACTTGGCGCCTCATTTGAGGGCATGTGGCATCGCCCCGCAAGCAAGGCTGCCGCTGCCAGTGCATGTCCTGCATGCAGCATCCGATCAGAGGTACCAGGACGTTCCGGGGGCACCTTCTCTGGCGGTAGCATTTCAAAGTCCAGCGCAATGGCTGCGCCGTCCGGCATGATGACGCACCGCCGGAAGTACTGCACCCCGGCATTCTTCCGGCAAACTGTGCAGGAGTAAAAGGTGATGTGTCTGTTGCGTTTGGCGATCATGCTTGATTGAAGCAACACTGCAGCGCCTGTCCAGTGCAATGGCCGGCTTTTGCATGAGAGCTGCTGCTGGACGATCGGTTTCTTCAGGCCTTCCAGCGGGCTTTGAACGGTTCGCTGCTAACCTGCCGCAAAGATGGTCTCCACGTGCCCGTTGGTCAGGAAGGGGCACGCTTTGTACAGCGCCGTGAGGCTGGGGCAGCGCGCCAGGATGTCCTTGTTGAAGCGCGTCTGTTTGTACTGCAGCTGCGGCACCCTGCGCCGCCATGCCGCCACCTTTACCGCATTGTGTTATGGCAACCCTACATGCTTGCAGGCAGCTGCAATGTGCACGCAGCTTTAAGCTGGAACATCGCTGATGCCCCTGCAGTCAGTCTCTGGCAGCCAAGTCCTATGTTCTTGCAGCATGTGGGTTGCACAGCATGAGGGCTGAGCGGACGAGGGTGGAGCGGTCGAGACTCACTTGGACTTTCTCCGTGCATCCACGAAGGCCGCGACGCCCACTCCAGCTGCAAGCGAGCCGGCTATGGTCGCCCACGGCACTGACGTCAGCTGCATCATGCTTTCGGCACCGCCCAGCGCGGCAACCACCGAATTTCGAGTGCTGCGTCCACGGTGTGCGGTCACCTGCAGCCTCCTGCTGCCGTGGAGGATGTTCGAAGAGCCTGCGATGAATTGAAACTGTACTACAGCATGCTCCCATACCTGTTGCGAACAAGGCAGACAAATTGCTGCCGGCGGTCCATCATGCACGTAAATTTGACAAATGGCTGGAAGCGTGAGCGCTCACCCAAGAAAGACTTCAAAGGGATTGCTGGAGATGCGGTGGACGCAATAAGTGCGCCTTGCTGTCGCACGCCACCAAATAGGCGCATCTGCCAGCCACGCGAGAGGTGCAGCCGATGAAAAGAGTGGCTCTGACGTGTGCGATCACTTCAGATGATGTATCGCTACTTCAAATGGTATTTTGAGTGTGCTGCACCCCGTGAATGGGCTCTTCTGCGACTTGTCGCACTGCCCAACCGCTTAAAAGGCCGGGAAGTACAGAGCGTTGCAAGAAGGAAGCAGCTGACTGACAAGACCAGCCCTGCAAGACCGCGACGGCACACAAGCAGCTTTAGTCCTGTAATCACATGCCGAGGTTGCAATTAGCAAGCGAGGTGTATCCCGCTGCATCGTTCCGCGGCCGCTTTTGAAACTTAAAAGCAACATCATGCCGTCGTTGCCCCTCAGTCCCGCAGCGGACACAGCGCCCACCGCAGAGCCCTCTACCGCACAACCTGTGGCAGACGTAGATGCTGGAGATGCGGGTGCCGTGCCTGCCGAGGTGAGCTTTTGTGGCTCTCATTGCGATGCAATTTCCTGGTGGTGGCCTGCAATTTCCTGGCGGTGGCCTGAACCATGCTCTGTTGCTTGCAGGCGTATGCGGGCATGTCAAAGTCACAAATAAAGAAGGCAAAGGCGAAAGCCAAGGCTGCTCGGGAGGCAGCCGAGGAGGCCGAAGCGGGTAAGCTGCGCGTGGGGACTGCACCTGCGGCAGTCGCGCAATTGGGAGACCGCTGACTTGGGGTGCCAGACTGCTGAGTAATTCACTGATCAATGAACTCGTTCTGCATCTAGGCACCAACGGTCATGCGACCGACGCAGCACCAGGCAGCGGCCCGGCAGCTGACGGCAATGCAGCAAACAGCACGGCAGCGTCTGGGAAGAAGAAGAAGGGTGAGCAGGATTTCGCTTGGTCTAGTCTCATTGTCTGAGAGCAAGCAGCAATATCCATGGCATGGCGATTCAAACCGAGTGCGATGCCCTTGTCTAGCAGGCAAGAAGGCGCTGAAACAGACAGAGCCTCCCAGCATTCCGCTCGCGCGGCTGTTCCCGGAGGGCGTCTTTCCAGAGGGCGAGTGGCAGCCCTACAAAACCGAGTGAGCGGTCTGGCTGATGGCTTGTGACTCGACAAACGAATCCCAGGGTTTATGATTTTGCTTGGTCCCTGAGTTTGCCGAAGCATCAGATGCAGAGGCAACTGACTCTGCACCTGGCTGCTGGCAGCCAACGGTGGCGGGAGACAAATGAGGAGAAGCGGGCAATGGAACGGTCCAACATGGACATCATCAACGAGGTCCGCCAGGGTGCGGAGGTGCACCGGCAGGTGAGAATGCGAACAAGTCTCAGCTTGAAAACCCGATGATGCTGATGTCGACATGAGCTTGCCTAAGGAGGTTTTGCCCAAAGGGTTCCCCTCGCCAACTCTACACGTTGATGCACAGCCCGTGGCGCACGAATGGTCTCTTGCGTGACACTATTCACCCCGCCCCGGGTGCGGAAGGACACCCAGAGCAGGTCATCCCAATGGTGGAGCTGTGCTGGACTGCCTTTCGATTCGTGCATCCCCGTTTCCCTCGCGTCGCAGGTGCGGAAGTATATCCGCACGATCGCGAAGCCGGGCATCCCCATGGTGGAGCTGTGCGAGACGCTGGAAAACTCGGTGCGGGCGCTCATTGAGGAGAACGGCCTGGATGCGGGCATCGCCTTCCCCACCGGCTGCAGCCTCAACCACGTCGCCGCGCACTGGACGCCCAATGCAGGTGTGCCTGCTGCACTGTGGGAGGGTATCTTTGCTTCGCAATCAAATTTTGAGCCTTTCAGCTCGTGTGGGGCACTGTGGGTGGGAAGCGCACGCTGCAGCGTGGCGCTGCAGCGTGCTCTAGGTGTAGCAGGTGCAGCTCGCAGCCTGTGGGCAAGAACGCAGCAGTGAAGTGCACCTGGTTGAGGCTGCAAAGCTGCCCAACCGGCCGGACCCGGGCCAATTGCCACCGTTGCAACTCGTGCTGAACGACCTCACTGTTTTTTTCGCAGGCGACAAGACGGTGCTGGGCTACGACGACGTGATGAAGCTGGACTTCGGGACTCAGATCAAAGGCCGCATCATCGACTCCGCCTTCACGGTGGCCTTCAACCCCAAGTACGACCCGCTACTCGCCGCCGTGCAGGCCGCCACCGACACCGGTGCGCTTCGAAACCCCCTCTCTGCCGTGACGCAAGGCTGCACATGGCGCCCCCATGGTGTCTGTGGTCGAGGATTCTGACGTGGCAGCTGCTGACAGGGCCAGCCCGGGGCCCGCTCAGTGTGCAGCCTGCTCGCGCCTGTTTACATCATCAGAAGTGCTAGAGACACCCGCCCGGCAAGGGGAAGTGTAGTGCAACAGTCAGATGCCGTGTCTGAACTCGGCAGGCGTGCGGGAGGCAGGCGTGGATGTGCGGCTGTGCGACATCGGCGCCGCGGTGCAGGAAGTGATGGAGTCCTACGAGATCGAGCTGGACGGCCGCACCCACCAGGTGCATTTGCTATTATGTATTTCATAAGTCTCACGCTAGACTATGTCAGGTCTGCTGCTGAAGCAGAGCACTTTTGACCTGCTGGCGAGCCAGCTCCGACAGAGCTTCGCCAGAGCTTCGTGTATGCCTTGAACAAATGTGCCTGTCTGAGGTGTTCCAGCGCTGGCATTGCTTTGTACCTGGTCTGCAGCCGGAGTCACGGTGGCACAGCCTCCCCACGGCTTGACCTGCCCCCTTGTTGAGCAACACAGGTGAAGTGCATTCGGAACCTGAACGGGCACTCCATCAGCCCCTACCGCATCCACGCCGGCAAGAGCGTGCCCATCGTCAAGGGCGGCGAGGCCACCAAGATGGAGGAGGGCGAGTTCTTCGCCATCGAGACCTTCGGCTCCACAGGTGAAGTATGAGTCTGCACATGTTTTCGAGGGTTGAAATTCGAGGCGTGAACGAGGCTGTCGTTGCGGTGGTGGCGAGCGGCTTGATGACCTGTGCCGCAGAACGCCTAGCAGGATTTTTGATGCTGCTGCCGAAATCCCCAAGCACACCGATTCTGCGCGCGCGCAGGCAGGCCCTTTGATCCTGTGCCGCAGTACACCCTCCGGACAAGACGCTTTGTTTGTCGGGAAAATAACCTGAATCTTTTCCTGATTTTACGTCTATGTGCGCACACAGGCAAGGGCTACGTGCGGGAGGACCTGGAGTGCAGCCACTACATGAAGAACTTCGATGTGGGGCATGTGCCGCTGCGGCTGCCGCGCGCCAAGCAGCTGCTGGCCGTCATCGACCGCAACTTCGGCACCTTGGCCTTCTGCAAGCGGTGCGGGGCGCCTCGCTGCCTCCTGCACTGCCTCAGCCCCTGTTTTTACATTATGTCCCTCCCCACGCCTGTACCCCTATGTGAGGCAAGTGCCGGCGCACTGTGACTTCTGCAGCTCCAATTCCGCCGCAGCTCACGCGCATCTTGACCAGCCACTCGCACATGACTGCCTGGCTCTTGGGTGGAGTTGGACGAAATAGAATACCACCAGCAGCCGCAATTGGTGCAGGTATCTGGACCGGCTGGGGGAGAGCAAGTACGGGATGGCGCTGAAGAACCTGTGCGACGCGGGCATAGTGGACCCCTACCCGCCGCTGTGCGAGACCAAGGGCTCCTACGTCGCGCAGTTCGAGCACACCCTGTACCTGCACCCGACGCGCAAGGAGGTGCTGTCGCGCGGCGACGACTACTAGGCAGCTGCCAAGGAGACATCAAACCCTCAAGACTACTTGCAGGGTGGGGTTCAGCAGCGGGTTCAGCAGCAGCGCGTCTGTGTGTACGTGTACGAGTTTTTGAGTTGAGGCTGTCAAGCATGGGGCTGGCAGTCAGATGTCCTGGCGATTTACACAGTCAACCGTCTCAGAATATGGCGCCGCCTCGGCCAGGCATCTTGCACAGATGCCTGGGTGCCCGGGGCTCCTAAACCTGTCCAGAGTATTCGAGGGTTGATATCGCTCTAACACCCCTTCAACTCTAGAATCCTCAAAATTCTCCTTTTTGTGTAGGGTTGCACCAGTGCAACCCTACACGGTCTGTATCAGTGTGGGCAGATTAATTCACTCGGTGTGTTTGTAATTAATTAATTAAAAACACGATGTTATTAATTATGTTACTAATCCCTTCCTGACCGCCACTGAAGCTGAAACACCTCGGGAAAAGTCGG
>JAABUW010000319.1_pt1 | contig 99390 bp, 29 predicted proteins | sample 5560081 | NCBI WGS metagenome assembly JAABUW01 (sample SAMN10711882, study PRJNA513363) | rock metagenome | isolation source: Antarctica rocks | place: Antarctica: Victoria Land, Knobhead sud
GATGGGTACTCGGCGGGCGCTCGACGGGCGCTCGGGGCCGTTCGGGCGCCCCGAGCCTACCTCGGGCGCCCGAGGCAGCTTGCCTAATGGCCCCGAGCCGCTAGAGCCGGTTTTCGATTTGCCGACGTATCTATAGAGGTAGTAGTTATATATCTATAGAGGTAGTAGTAGCTATGAGTATATATATCTATAAGGATAGTAGTAGCTATAAATATATATATCTATAGGGGTAGTAGTTGTATATCTATAAGGGCAGTAGTTGTATATCTATAGAAATAGTAGTAGTCATGAGTACACGTATATCTATAGGGGTAGTAGTAGTCATGAGTATATATATCTATAAGGGCAGTAGTAGCCATAAGTATATATATCTATAAAGGTAGTAGTAACTATAAGTATATATATCTATAGAGGTAGTAGTAGTTATAAATATATATATCTATAGAGGTAGTAGTAGCTATAAGTATATATATCTATAAGGGTAGTAGTAGCTATAAATATATATATCTATAGAGGTAGTAGCGTTATTAGAATAATTATTAGAAATCCGCTTTAATGTAGTAGGGATCCCTAAGGGATCCCTACCCTACCCTACTTTAATTTAGAGTAGAGATCGAACCGCGATCCCTACCTCACGCCCTACTCTACTCTACCCTATACTAGTATTCCCTTTAGGGATCCCTATACTAATCCGAAATATATACCTAACTTATCTCACGAAGTCGGTATAGTATAAATAAAATTAAATAGTTCCTTCCTAGTCAGGCCCTTAAACTCGTTATTAAATATTACGAATAACGAGAGCGAGCTAGCTAGTATTAGCGGTACTAGCCTAGAGGTATAAGGTATTACGAAAGCGAGAGATTATTATACTAAGGGATATCTTAGTTATACTATCGGTATTAAATAAATTATAGTCTTCGGCGAAGGATTCGTAGTACCGTTAATATTTAATACTAAGATTACGATAAAATTATTAAATTATAATATTATTATTAAGTTTAAAGTAATTAGATCTATAAAACTCGTTATAAATAACCTGAAATTTATTAATATAATCGCTAGGGTTATTATAGTAAAAAGTAATAAATTAATCGAGTTTATTTAGAGTAGTATATAAATAGCCGGAGTTATAGGGTTTAAACTTATTTATAATTATTATCTAAACTTATAAAGCCATCTTTTTAATTTTAATCTTTACGTATACCACCGGACTAACGGTATAACGAAGGATATTATAAATTATTTTATTATCGCTAAACTATTAGTGCGTAGCTTCGATTATATAATTAGGTTTATTAGTATCTAGTTCTAGAGCCTTAATAAAAGGATCTTCGAGGTATTTCTATAAATCTATAGTATTAAAATTATTATATATATCTTACTTCTATCGGACGAAATCTTTTATAAAGTTAAGTTTTTCGATTTTATCGAATATTTAAATAACTTTTAGGTACTATAATATAGTAGCGGTATTTAAAGAATTAAAATAAATAATTTAATATCGCTAGGTAGTTCTAACGCTAATTTATCTATAAAGTAACTAAAGGTAACTAGCGAATTAGATTGATAATAATATTTATATACTTTATCGTCGTACTTTTTATCGTCGTATACTTTTATATAAATCTTTTTAACCGTATACTAGGTCCGCTAGAACGTACGGGTTAAAAATCTTTAAAAAGTATATTAATACTTAATTATAAAACGAGGTAATTTAGGCCTAGATAATTACTATTTTCATCTTAATAATCACTACTATCGTAATTATTTTAAACGACGAGGCTAGAAGTTTAGAGGATAGTATATTTAAAATTTAACTCGCTATTACTCTATATAAGAGAATAAGAGTAAATAACTTTAGTAACTATTTTAATAATAAGAGTTATAGTTATAACTACGACTTATAGTTATAGTTTATAGTATTTTTTCCCTTCGATTACGGAGTTATAAATCTATTCTTAGTTATTAACGCTATTAACGCTATTAACACTTATTTTTTTAAGGCGGTAAACGAGTTATAGTAGTAATTAATTCTAATTATTCTAGGTTTTAAAAAGACCTTATAAGTTTAAAATTATAGTACGCTAGTAATAATTATAATAAGTTATATAGAGGTATTAATAATAATAAATAATTATCGTATATAACTACCCCTAAGGTATTTATTTAGGTGTATATAAAATACGCTAATATTAACCGATTACGGCGATTAGTTACTCCCTAGTATAGTAATTAATTATTTTCTAGTAACGCTTCGCTTATTAATTATTTTCTAGCGGTGTATAAATTCTTTATAAACGATTTAGCTACTCTTTAGTAGCGATTCGTTTATTAATTATTTTCTAGCGGTATATAAACTCTTTATAAACGATTTAACTACTCTCTAGTATATATTATATAATACGATTAACTACTTTCTAGTAGAGGCGGGGCCGACGGAATTATATTCTAATACTAAACCCCTTATTTAAAAAATTTTTACGGGCGTAATCTAATGCGTCCTAAATATAATTATAATAATATAATAACGCCGTATTACTACTATTAATACTATAATAATATAGTGAGTATATAGCGGATATATATATAGAGCCTAGGCTCATAACCTATTAAACTATAATAAGTAGAAATACTTCTTAATTAATTCTCTATAGAGGATAAGAGCGAATATATATATAAGACCCTAATATCAAGTATTACTAAGTATCTATTTACTAAATAGTCCTATACTCCTATATTCCAATATACTACTAAAGATAATAATAATAATAGGAATAAAAATTAATCGTTTTATAAACGGGCTAAAGTCGATACCGAAGGAAATATAAAATCTTACTACACTTTAACCGGTACTACCTTTAATATCTCTAAACTCTAGATATTTAATACCGGTTATACCGTTTATATTACTAATAATCGCTTTATATTTATAGAATATATTAAGTTTAAAAGCGCCGATATTATTAACGACTTTAAGGGTAGGTTAATATTATATAATAATAAAGTTATTAAATTATTATATTTAAGTAATAACGGTATTTAATACCTATAAGTTAATAACGTTATATATATTCTTAATAATAATAATTATTTTATTTTATATACTAAGCTCTAGCGAGCTAGTTATACGCTAGGCTTTATTTTAAAAAGGATTTTAATCGGATCTAAAAGTATTATTACGACTCTTTAAGATTATAATCTCTATATCCTATATATATGTAAATTAATTTAACTCGCTTTATCTATTATAAATACTAAGGCCTTAATTTTATAATATAGAAGACTCGGTTACCTAGGTAAAAATAACGTTATATGTTTATTTTAAATAATCGATAGAATCGACCTATCTAAAGTTAAAGAGGATAATAATTACGAAATATATAGCGTTATTAAAATATACGCGTATTTATATGAATATCGCCTACGGTAAGGACGATTTAAATATAATGTTATTTATAGCGATATTTATTAACTTAAAAGCCTATAGTTTCGGTTTTATAATTATATTTATTAACGATAAATATAATTATAATTATTACTATTTAATCCCTTATAAAATAGGCGTCTTTAGTATATTCCGTAACTATAAAAGCGCTAAGAAATATAGAGATTATAAAATTTATTAACTTTATACCGATAAAGATCCTATATATATTAACGGCGAGTTTATTAATTATTATTTCGAATATAATATCGTTTAAAGTTATTTTATTCTTAATAACCCCTAAATAAATAGTATATTAAAGTATATCGGTTAAATTTTACTCGAGAAAGTATATACCTTATTAATTAATAACGGACTCGATAATAAATTTATTTTAAAGTTTATCTTTACGGCGAACTAGCTACGAAATCGGTCTTTTATCGCTATAATAAATATTACGCCCTATTAGGGCTCTACTAGAATACGCCTTAATTTATTATATTTACGTAATATTAACTAAATAAATCTATATTTAGAACGTTATATTATAGGTAAAAACTAATAAAAGTTTATTAATCGCGGTAAAAAAGGTATAAATATCGGCTATAAAGGTAATTACTTTATTATATATTAATATATACGGGTAAAGTACTCCGCTTTACCTAGGTTCGGTAGACCGAAGGGTATACTACTAGTAGTAATAGGTATACCGTAGACGACGGTATACCGCTAATTAATAAAGTCTTGATAATAGTACCTCGTTAGGGGGGCGATATTATAGCGAGATATAAAAACGTTTTAAAATTATACGTATTATAGGGTAATTTGAAATCTAATATTAATAATTATAATACTAGTTATATTACAAGTAACGGATAACTAGTTAAAGTTACCTAACCTAGCCGTATTAAATCGGTAAAGAATATTATTCGGTCTTTACCGTTATTATAGCGATTAATTAGAGGTATTATATTACCGAGGTTTAGGATAAGATTATTTATATTAAGTCTATAATTTACGTTAGGTTCATAACCGGTATAATAGTTATAAATGAATCTCGTTAGCGACGCTAATTCTAAATCGACTCGCGTAAATACGCTAGAAAACGTATAAGGAAATACTTTTAATAAAATATACTAGTAACTCGATTTAAATACCGAAATCGACTCTTTTTTAATTAATAATACCTAGATATTATCGAATCTACCCCGAAACCGTAAGGTACTTTAGAGTAAATAAGTTTATAAATTTAAATATAAAGTTATTAACGAAATTACTCGCTATAAGGCTCGCTAGGTAGTATATAGGTTTAAATAATAATATAAAATCGATTTTAACGAGATATTTACCTTAATAGTTAAGTTTATAAATTATAAAGTATTATTCGTTATTATAGTTATTTACGACCTAAAGCTTAAATAAATAAATATATAAACTATTTTCTTATATAGTCTAATTAATAATGAAATTTATATCGAATAACCTACTAGTTTCGATAACGGTTTAGGTCGTATATACTTTTTAAAATATATATTATATAGGCTTAAGTAATTCCTTTAAGTATAATATATTATCTTTATAATTTTCTTAATTAAGCTAGGCTTTATACCCTTAAATATTAACTTTAGCGTATTTCTTAATTATAAAATATAACTAATAATTATATTATATATCGACGATATATTAATTACTAGCGCGGGTAAAGATATTATTATTTAATTTAAATAACGCCTAAGTAATAAATATAGGATAATTAACCTTAGCCTTATTACGTACTATTTTAGTCTTAAAGTATCGCGTAATCGCTCGAATTATATATTATTCTTTAGTTAGGAAAGATACTTAAAGCGGGTATTTAAAGATTATAATATATATAATATTAGAGTTAAATTTATAGGAGTCCCTATAAACTTTATAATTAAATTTATACCGGCCGATAAAGGATATTAAATTAAATCCATCTTTTTTACCGCCTATTAATTAATCGTTAACTTATTAATATATACTATAATAAATATACGACCTAATATCGCCTACGCGGTATTAATAATAAATCGTTATATTTTTTACCCCGATGAATCCTATTAGGTTATTATAAAACGTATCTTTCGTTATTTACGCGGTATATTATATTTAAAGCTAGTCTTCTAGGGTTAACTCGCCCTATTAAAGAGTTATATTAATATTAATTAAGTGGGTAATTATAATATAAGGCGTTCTACCTCTAGTTATATATTTACTCTCGATAATAGTACGGTTATTAATTAGTAGTCTAAGTATTAACTAATTATTATATTATTATCCTATAAAGCCGAATACGTTAGCTAGACCTAGGTTATTAAAGAAACCATTTAACTTAAAAGATTATTTAAATAATTAATACTTATTACGCGTATACCCTATTCTAGTAGAGATTTAAATTAAAATATATTAATAATACTCATTAATATATCATTTATATTAATTGTTTACTCCGCTCTACTAGTTTACTTTACGCTCATTATAGTTATTATCGGTAAATCTTAAAAACTCCTATTAAAAATCGAGTTACTGCCCGTGCGGATAGGGCTGGTAGCGTCCTATTAATAATTTTTACTAAGAAAAGTTATTAATAAGATACTACTAATAACTCTAATTTACGGATAAGACTAGTAGCGTTTTATTAATAAGTTTAGTAAATCGGGGGTCTAGGTAGGTTACTTTTAGTAGGTTTAATAACTCCGGGTTAATTTTAGCCGGATTAATAATTTTAATAATTTATATATATCGTTAATATATTAACAGTAGCTCAGCCCTATAATAAAGCTGAAATAAATAAAGTTCTATAATTATCGTTATTAACGATAGCGACCCCTCGCGACGACTATTAACGCTAGCGACCTACCGGGCCCGGAATAATAAGTTTTAACGAAAGTTCTTACGGGGGCGTTACGTAGGTATATTTAAAGAGAATACGCAAGCGCATACCTTTACGTATACCTTTATGTATACTATAATTACGTATACCTTTACGTATACCTTTATGTATACTATAATTACGTATACCTTTACGCATGTAATTACGTATATTATAATTACAATTACGTATACTATTATTTATATAATTACTTATACTATAGCTTATATTATAGCTTATACTATAACGCATACTATAGTATATACTATTAAGTATATAATGGGGGCTTTCGTCCGGTATTTAAGTTATTAACGGTTTACCGAGTTACTGAACCTACTGATAATAAATACGATTTATTAATAAAACCCTACTTAGGGCCCCGACTTACTAATCTTACTAAACCTCGGGTCGGTATTTAATATAGAGTTTCAGCGTAAACCCGTAGACGGCTTTCTAATAGGGCTAATAATATTTAAAGTATATTAATATTTACTTTTGAGATTTACCGATGATTTTTTATAATAATTAAAGTATAATAACCTTAGCTAAAAACCCCTAGGACTATAACCGTATTAAATATATTATGATCTAGTACTACTTCTAGCGCGAAAAAGTCGTAGTAGGCGAAATCAAGTTCTATTATATTCTAATTACGGAGTAAATTAAATTTAATAACTTTTATATAATTTTAGGTTTATAATAATTATGATTTTATAAAAGTTTATTAACACTTTTATAAGAGTCTATTTACGCTTTTATAAGAGTTATTTTATATTTATAAACGTTAAAATACGGCTCTACGGGCCTATCCGGAGGCTCTACGGGCTATATTTTAAAAACCTAACTAGTAATAAATATTAATATTCAAATTAATATTAATTAATAACTACTATATCGAATATTACTGAACTTTTAGGGCCTTATTTAAGGCCCTTATAAAATATACTCTTTAAATATTAGGTAAATCGCGTCCGTACGTATAAAGGTATATCGTAAATTACTCTAAATAGTTTTAAGTTATATACGGCGACGATAAAGTTATCCTTTAATTTATCGTTCTTATTTAGCCCTTTTATAACCTTTATTAATAAATTTATATATCGCTAGAATATCCCTTAAATGTCTGTTATAGTTATATATTATTATACCCGTGGTATTTAAAGGTCCCCGTAGTATTATGAGCGGTCCTTATACCTTTAGTAGTCGCTTCCCCGTAGAACCCTATAGTATATAACGGTTTCTAATGATTTTCTCGTAGTATTTATATCGCTTATTAATATCCCGACCTAGTTACTACCTAAATTTAGTATATATAGGTTAACTATTAAATTAAGTTTTTAAAATACCGTATTTTATTAAAAAAACGGGATTTTTCTCCTTTAGCCCCTACCGACGTGTTTTAGCCCTATAGTTTAGTCTCTATAAATTATAGTTTTGGCCCTTATAACCTACATCGGCAAATCTTAAAAGTAAATATTAATATACTCCAAGCGTTATCAGCCCTATTAGAAAGCCGTTTACGGGTTTATATTAAAACTCTATATTAAATAACGACCCGAGGTTTAGTAGGATTAATAAATTAGGGGTCCGGGTAGGGTCCTATTAATAAATAATATTTATTATTAATAGGTTCAGTAGGTTTAGTAACTCGATAAATTATTAGTAATTTAAATATTAGACGAATAGGCCTATTATATACCTTATAGTATACGTATTTATATACGTATTAGTATGCGTTATAGTATAGGTTATAGTATAGGCTATAGTATACCCTATAGTATACGTAATAACGTGCGCAGCTTGCGTATACTATTAAATAGTATACGAATAGTATACGTAAAGGTATCTTAAATAATATATAATATATACCCCCCGTAGTAGCCCTTAAAATGTTAGACGAAAGCCCCCTATAGTATACGCTAAGGTATACGCTAAGGCATACGCTAAGGCATACGCTATAGTATACGATATATTATGGTATTTATGTGCGCGCTTTCCCCGGATATACCTAGGTAACGCCCCCGCGAGAACTTTCACTAAAATTTATTATTCCGGGCCCGGTAGGTCGCTAGTATTAATAGTTATCGCTAAGAGTCGCTACCGTTAATGATATCGATTATAAAACTTTATTTATTTTAGCCTTATTATAGGGCTGAGCTACTGTTAATATATTAACGATATATATAAATTATTAAAATTATTAATCCGGCTAAAATTAACCCGGAGTTATTAAACCTATTAAAAGTAATTTATTTAGACTCTTGATTTACTAAACCTATTAATAGGATACTAGTAGTTTTATCCGTAAATTAAGGCTACTAATAACGTTTTATTTATTAGAATATAGGAGTATAGGACTATTTAGTAACTACTTACTAAGTAGATACTTGGTAATATTTAGTATTAAGGTCTTACACTCATGTTCGCTCTCATCCTTTATAATTAATTAATTAAGAAGTATTTCTATTTATTATAGTTTAATAAGTTATAAGCCCGGGCTCTATATATATATCCGCTATATACTCACTATATTATTATGGTATTAATGGTAGTAACACGGTATTATTATATTATTATAATTATATTTAGGACGCACCAGATTGCGCCTATAAATTTTTTTTAAATAAGGGGCTTAGTATTAGAATATAATTCCGCCGGCCCCGCCTCTACTAGAAAGTAATTAATCGTATTATATAATATACGTTAAAAGAGTAGCTAAATTATTTATAAAGAGTTTATATACCGCTAGAAAATAACTAATAAGCGAATCGCTATTAAAGAGTAATTAAATCGTTTATAAAGAGTTTATACACCGCTAGAAAATAACTAATAAACGAAGCGTTACTAGAAAATAATTAATTACTATACTAGGGAGTAGCTAATCGCCGTAATCGGTTAATATTAATATATTTTATATATACCTAAATAAATACCTTAGGGGTAATTATATATAATAGTTATTTATTATCGTTAATATCTTTATATAATTTATTATAATTATTACTAGTATATTATAGTTTTAAGTTTATAAAGTCTTTTTAAAGCCTAGAATAGTCGTAATTAATTACCGCTATAGCTCGCTTACCGCCTTAAAAAAATAAGCGTTAATAGCGTTAGTAGCGTTAGTAGTTAAGAATAGACTTGTAACTCCGTAGTCGGGAAAAAAAAAAAAAAAAAAAAAAAAAAAAACACTATAAACTATAGCTATGGGTCGTAGCTATAATTATAACTCCTATTACTAAAGTAGTTACTAAAGCTATTCACCCTTATTCCCTTATATAGAGTAATAGCGAGTTAAACTCTAAATACACTATCCTCTAAGCTTCTAGCCTCGTTATTTAGAATAATTACGATAATAGCGATTATTAAAACGGAAATAATAACCGTTTAGGCCTAAACTACCTCGTTTTATAACTAAGCGTTAGTATACTCTTTAGAGATTTTTAACCCGTACGTTCTAACGGACCCAGCGTACGATTAAGAAAATTTATATAAAAGTATATAACGATAAAAGGTGCGATAATAAAGTATATAAATACTATTATCGATCTAATTCGCTAGCTACCTCTAGTTACTTTATAAACGAGTTAGTATTAGAACTATTTAATGATATTAAGCTATTTAGCCTAACTCTTCGAATACCCTTATTATATTTTAATACCTGAAAGTTATTTAAGTATTCGATAAAGTCGAAAAACTTAACTTTATAAAAAGTTTCGTCCGTTAGAAGTAAGAGATACGTAATAATTTTAATATTATAAATTTATAGGAATATTTTAAAGATCCTTTTATTAAGGTTTTAGAACTAGATATTAATAAACCTAATTATATAGTTAAAGCTACGCACTAATAATTTAGCGATAATAAGATAATTTATAATATCCTTCGTTATATTATTAGTCCGGTGATATATATAAAGATTAAAATTAAGAAGATAGCTCTATAAGTCTAAATAATAATTATAAATGAATTTAAACCTTATAACTCCGGCTACCTATATATTACTTTAAATAAACTCGATTAGTTTACTACTTCTTAATATAATAGCTCTAGCGATTATACTAGTAAGTTTTAGGCTACTTATAACGAGTTTTATAAATTTAATTACTTTAAGCTTAACGATAATGTTATAATTTAATAATTCTATTATAATCTTGGTTTTAAATATTAATAATACTATAAATCCTTCGCCGAAGATTATAATTCATTTAATACCGATAGTATAATTAAGATATTTTTTAGTATAGTAATCTCTCGTTTTTATAATACTTTATACCTTTAGGCTAGTACCGCTAATACTAGTTAACTCGCTCTCGTTATTTATAATATTTAATAGCGAGTTTAAGGGTTTAACTAGGAAAGAATTATTCGACTTTATCTATATTATACTAATTTCGTAAAACGAGTTAGGTACTACACTACCTATAATAAACTATAATATAATAATCTCGGCTATAATAATTAGCGTGACCGTAGCCGCCGCGGTCGAGGTGGCCGCGGCGGCGGTAGAGGCGGTAGAGGCGGTAGAGGTAATAATAACGCTATTAAAGATAATAATAAAAATAAAAATAAAGATAAGTCGCCCTATAAACGGGCTAGAGCCGATACCGAAGGAAATATAAAATCCTACTATACCCTAGCCGGTATTAACTCTAAGGTCTCCTAACTCTAAATATTCGATACCGGTTATACTATCTATATTAATTATAATCGCTTTATATTTATAGAATACACTAAGCTTAAAAGCGCCGATACTATTAACGGTTTTAGGGGCGGGTTAATACTATATAATAACGGAGTTATTAAATTATTATATTTAGGCGATAATAGTATTTAGTACCTATAAATTAATAATATTATATACGTTTTTAATAGTAGTTTTAATTTTATTTCATATACTAAGCTCTAGCGAGCTAGCTATATACTAGGCTTTATTTTAAAGGGGATTTTAATCGGATTTAAAGGTATTATTATAACCCTCTAGGACTATAACCTTTATATCCTATATATATATTAATAAAGTTAACTTTAACTCGCTTTATCTACTATAGATACTAAAGCCTTAACTTTATAATACGAGAGACTCGGTTATTTAGGTAAAAATAATATTATATATTTATCCTAAATAGCCGATAGAATCGACCTATCTAAAGTTAAAGAGGATAATAATTACGAGATATATAACGTTACTAAAATGTATATATACTTATATAAACGTCGTCTACGGTAAAGACGATTTGAATACGATATTATTTATAGTAATATTATTAACCTAAGAGCCTATGATTTCGGTTTTATAATTACGTTTGTTAACGATAAATATAAATATAGTTATTACTACTTTATCCTTTATAAAATAAGTATCTTCGGCGCCTTCCGTAGCTATAAAAGTATTAAAGAATACGGAGACTATAGGATCTATTACCTCTATACCGATAAAGATCCTATATATATTAACGGCGAGTTTACTAATTATTATTTCGAATATAATATCGTCTAGAGCTACTCTATCCCTGGTAACCCCTAAATAAACGGCGTATTAAAGCGTATTAGTTAAATCTTATTTAAGAAAATATATACCCTATTAGTTAATAGCGGACTCGATAATAAATTTATATTAAAGTTTATCTCTACGGCGAACTAGCTACGAAATCGGTCTTTTATTATTATAATAGAAATTACGCTTTATTAAGGCTCTACTAGAATACGCCCTAATTTATTATATCTACGTAATATTAGTTAAATAGGCCTATACTAGGAACGCTATATCATAGGTAAAAATTAATAAAAATTTACGGATCGCGGTAAGAAAAGTATATTTATCGGCTACGAGGGTAACTATTTCTACCGTATATTAATATATATAAATAAAGTGCTCCGCTTTACCCAAATTCGGTAGACCGAAGAGACCTAGTTACTACCTAAATTTGGCGTGTATAGGTTGACTGTCAAATAAAATTTTCAAAATACTATATTTTATTAAAAAACGGAATTTTTTCTAGCTTGGCCCCTACCGATATAGTTTGGCCTTATAGCTTAGCCCCTACCGATATAGCTTAGCCCTATAGCTTGGCCCCTACTAATCATAACTTGGCCCTATAGCTCGGCCTCTATAAACTATAGTTTTGGCCCCTATAGCCCATTATAACGACCCCAAAATAAGGGGAATACGGGGCTATTTTGGAGACTTCTTAATAAAGGATTTCGTTCGAGTAGGAGTATTAGAATATAGGAGTATAAAACTATTTAGTAACTACTTACTAAATAGATACTTAGTAATACTTAGTATTAGGGTCTTATACTCATATTCGCTCTCATCCTTTATAGATAATTAATCAAGAAGTGTTTCTACCTACTATAGTTTATTAATAACTTTTATTTAGAAAAGTTATTAATAGGACGTTACTAGCCCTATCCGCGCGGGCGGTAACTCAGGTTTTAGTAGGAGTTTTTAAGATTTACCGATATATTATAACGACCTTAAAATAAGGGGAATACGGGGCTATTATAGAGACTTCTTAATAGAGAATTTCGTTCGAGTAGGAGTGTTAGAATATATAAGTATAGGACTACTTAGTAACTATTTACTAAGTAGATACTTATTAATACTTGGTATTAAGGTCTTATACACATATTCGTTTTTATCCTCTATAGACGATTAATCAAGAAGTGTTTCTACCTATCCTATATTTAATATAAAGAAATTACTCGAGTTCATTAGAATATAAAAGTATAATATTATTTAGTAATATTTAATATTAGGGTCTTATACGTATATTCGCTTTTATTCTTTATAAATAATTAGTTAAGAAGTATTTCTATTTATTATTATATTTAATAAGTTATAAGCCCGGGCTTTATCTATATTCGTTATATACTCGCTATATTATTAGTATAATTAGTAGTATTATGATATTACTACGTATTGTAATATAAGGTAAATAATATTTATATTATTATTATATAAAGATACTAGAGCGATTACTTATAAAGGTCATTAAGGTTATATTAATATTATATTATACGCGCGACTAGTAAAGTTAATTAACTCTTATATCGATATTTTTACTCGATCGTAGTATCGATTAAATATAATAGTATAGTAATATTAAAGAGTGAAATAAATTATTTATTTAATTTTATAATATATTAAAGCTAAGCGCCGAGTCGTAGAAGTAAAATAATAAAATAATAAAATAATAAAATAATAAAATAATAAAATAATAAAATAATAAAATAATAAAATAATAAAATAATAAAATAATAAAATAATAAAATAATAAAATAATAAAATAATAAAATAATAAAATAATGAAATAATGAAATAATAAAATAATAAAATAATAAAATAATAAAATAATAAAATAATATAAAATCCCCCCTTTTATTTAAATACCGAGTAACTAAAGTAAAATAAATAAATATTCCGTTTTTATATAAAAGGCGGTTTTTAAAAGTTTGATTTGATATTTGATATATATACGCTAATATCTAGTTAAGATATAAGTATAGGATATATAAGAGCGAATAAAATATTACGAGATAATTATATAAAATATTATAGAAGCTACCCTAATAAAAGAAAGAGATAAACGATATTATAAAATTATTTAAGTTATATATATAATATTAAAAATACTTTTATATAAGCGCTATTAATATTTAATATATTAAAATTTATATAATCGCTAATTATTAAAGCCTTAAAATAAAAGGTCTAAAATTAGAGTTATAATATCGATTTATTAAATTATTAGGCGTACGTATTAACTAGGGGGTCTTTAAAGATATTAATATTACCGAATTATATATCTTTAATACGGTAGTATTTAGTAGTTTAGGCGTATTTAATAAATCTATATTATATAAAGATAAAATTACGATATCGTAGTTTATTAAAGTCTTAAAATATATTAACGTCGTAACTATAAATGATTATATAAATACTAGGGGGCTCTCGAATAATAATTATAATAAAATCGAGCGATTTAATTAATGTCTTATTTATTAAATAAAGTTAATTAATATAGCGCTAGAGGCTTTAAGCGCTTCTAAAGATTATTATATAAATTAATAATATTAGGTTCGGAGTATTCTTTAACCTAGTTACTTTATTCTTTACCCGTAAAAAAATAAATAAAATTAGGATATATATATATATTAATATATAATTACGTATATATAAAGAACTACTTTAGTTTTTAAATAATAATATAAAAACTAAGAAAAGATGTATTGAATATATATAATATTTCCGATATTTAATATTCGAAATTAATTACGGCGGTTATTACGACCGAAGTTTATAGTTAAATTCATTTAATTTAGAGGTAATATAAGTATTAAGAATAACTAAATAAAATAATATATTAAAATTTTAGGTCGAATGATTATAATGTAAAAAATTAAAATTTAGGGTCGTAGTTTACCCGAAGGGCCTTAATATTTAATATAAAACCATATTAAATAAGTATTAATCGCGTATAATAATTATAATAATAACTTCTATTAAAATAAAAACCCGCTTTTATTATTTCTACGATTAAAGATTGTAATTACTAATATCGCGGGCTTTATAAAGGACTTTCTAGTCTAAGAACTTTATAAAAAATAACGAATTAATCTTTATTAATAAGTTTAATTAATTTATTAATTACTCATTTATTAATAAATATATATTCTAGCTTAATTTTATTAGATTTAATTTTCTTATATACGAATTATACCTAAATAACGATATATTTAGTATAAATATAAAACTAAAGATTCTTATATCGGTAAATCTCAAAAGTAAATATTAGTATACTCTAAGCGCTATTAGCCCTACTAGAAAGTCGTCTACGGGTTTATACTAAAACTCTATATTAAATACCGACTTAAGGTTTAGTAGGATTAATAAATCGGGGTCCTAGGTAGGGTCCTATTAATAAATCATATTTATTATTAATAGGTTTAGTAACTCGGTAAACCGTTAGTAACTTAAATACCGGACGAAAGCCCCCATTATATACTTAATAATATATACTATAGTATACGTTATAGTATAGGCTATAATATAAGCTATAGTATAAGTAATTACATAAGTAATAATATACGCAATTATAGTATACGCAAAGGTATACGTAAAGGTATATATAATTATAATATATATAAACGTTATACGTAAAGGCATACGTTATAATATAGAATATATATATATTCTCTTTAAATATACCTACGTAACGCCCCCGCGAGAACTTTCGCTAAAACTTATTATTCCGGGCCCGGTAGGTCGCTAGCGTTAATAGTTATCACTAAGGGTTACTACTATTAATAATAACGATTATAAAACTTTATTTATTTTAGCTCTATTATAAGGCTAGGCTACTATTAATATATTAATAATATATATAAATTACTAAAATTATTAATCCGGCTAAAATTAACCTAGAGTTATTAAACTTATTAAAAGTAATTTACCCAGACCCTTAATTTACTAAATCTATTAATAGGACGCTAGTAGCCTTATCCGTAAATTAAGGCTATTAGTAACGTCCTATTAATAATTTTTATTAAGAAAAGTTACTAATAGGATACTACTAGCCCTATCCGCGCGGTCGGTAACTAAGGTTTTAATAGGAGTTTTTAAGATTTACCCATATAGACTATACTCGTTAATACTTATAATTAGGGTATTTAAAATATTAATATAATTATCGCCGAAATAAAAGCGGTTATTAATAATATAGTATTATAAACGATATCGAAGAGAAATATATAGAATAAGTTATCTTTATTAAAGGTTATTATTCTAATATTTAGGCGTATCTACGACTTTATTTTAAAAGTGATATTTATATTAACTCGTTACTTATTATTATTATAACCGCGTTTACTCTTTTAGTTTTAATTATTATTATTATCTCTTCAACTCCGAGCTTTCTTTTATTTTAATTAAATATTTATAAATATAAGATATTTATCGTGGTAGATAATTTTTTTTTTTTTATAATTAATTAATTAATTTATATACTTACTCTAGTAAAACTACTTTATTAATAAGAGAGTTCCGTGAATTCTTTTCTAGTAGAGTTACTAGCGACGTTTACTACCCGTTAACGAAACCTCGTCGATTAAAAACTTTAATTAATTAATAATTTATTTCCTCTTTTTACTAGTTAATAGCCGATAATTATAATTATTTTAAAATATTATTTATTCTTCCTTCCGTTTCCCTTTTATTTTAATTTCTTTAATTTTATTTATTTATCTTATAGGCTTATAAGCCGCTTTATTATAAATTTATTAAATAATCGATATTTACGGCTCTCCGGCTAGCGGCTTCTTCTTTTTCTTTTTCTTTCTCTTTTTTATAAGTTTAAGTATATCGCTAAATCCTAATAATAATTTAGATTATACTAATTATTCTTTAATAAAAGATAATTAGCCGAGTTATCCGATTTTTATTATTTACCGCGCGGTTATTTATATATTTTAAATTTATATTAATATCTTCTTAAAATCGTATATATTTATTTATTTTATTAACTCTGTTTTATCTTTAGCTAGTTTCGGGTAAAATAATAATATATATTTTATACTTTATTTCTTTTATTTATACGGGTAGTTAACGCTACGAATTATAAATATCTTTATTCGGTATAGAAATTTATCTAATCTAATCTTATTATATTTTAATTATATCGTTATAAAGTTTTTAATTTTTTTAGTTAATTATAATAATTAAATTAATCCCCGAATAAATCTCCCTTTTAAGCCGGGTTAATAATCTATATAAGAATTATCGTTTTATAACTCTTTTATTTATTTAGTTATTATTAACGGGCCTAATTCTCTACCCTCTAATCGATAATTTTAATATTTTAATATTCTTCGATATCTTCGATTAAATTTATCTAATCTTTTCTCCTCCTTATAATTATAATTATTTTATATTATTCTTTAAATCCTAGGGCGCGAAGCGCCTAGGATTTCTTTTCTATTATTAATATTAAAGGTATTTATTATTATTTACCTTCTTTACGTTAAAATTTATTCTAGATCCGTATATTTCCCGTAGTCGTAATTAAATAGGTCCTTCGATTTATTTAATATTATATTACTAGGTAGTTTAACTAAAGGTCGATTAATATAATTATTAATTTAATTTTAAATACTAGAATTAGGGTAGTTTTAAATACTCCTAAAACCGTCTTAAAATAATTATTTTAAATAATTATTAATTTCTTTATATATCTCTTTATAGCCTCCGTTATTCTCTTTAATTAATATTATATCGGAGCCGTAAATATTAATATTAATCTAATTATTATATTATATATTATTTTATACTTCGCGAAGGTAGCGCTTTATATCGAACTAGTTAAGTATTTTATAACGCGGCTTTAATTAATCGCTTTAATTTTAATCTAGGTTAAATATAATCTTTATTTTAATTTTAAATCGATATATAATCCTAAGACCTAGATATTTATTTTAAATTCGATAACTACGTTCTTAAAACTTATCGTTATTTTTATATTAAACTTCTTCGGTATTCGAGATATATAGACTAGCTCGTATTTCTAGGGGGTAAACGATATATTATAAATAATTATTTACCTTAAATAAATATCGTAGGCCTATTTTAAATTCGTATAATTCTTCTTTATACTTTCGTTATAGGCGAGTAAATAAACGTTATTTACGAATCCTCTAATTTATATTAATAGGTTTATTTTAATATACTTCTTAATTAATAATATATTAAAGAATAAAAAGAGTATTAGTAAAATAGGCGATCCTTATAAAATACTTATTATTATTTTCTTTATTATACTCGTTCTTCCCTTAAATATTACGGATATAATTTTATCCGATAGAAAACTTATTATCTAGTTAATAATTAAACTCGGGATACTTTTTATTCGTAGATTATATAATAATCTTTAATATAAAACGTTATTAAACGCTTTTATTATATTTAGTAATAATAGGTTTATTATCTTTCCCTTCCCGTTCCTACTATAATTTTATATAGTATATATTATATTTATAAGAGTCTCTAGCGCGGTTTCTATTAAATACTTCCGTCTAACCTTTATTTATTATAGTAATAATAGTTCGTACTCCTCCACTATATTATTTAACTTTCTAGAGATAATTATTTCTAGTATTTTATCAAATATATTAAGGAGTATAATAAATTTATATAACTTTAACTCTAAATAATCGTCTTTCTTCGATTTTTTAAAAATTATTATATTAGTCTTTTTAAAATATCTCGGGTAGTATTCTTATTTAAGGTAAACCTAGAATAAATAAATAATAGTATTTATTATTTCCGTTTTTATTATAGTTTTTAGGAATCGATTTAAGATTCTAGTTATTCTTAATATTTTATCGGCCGCTAGGTATTATATTATTTTATATATTTTTATCCTAGTTATTCCCTAGTTTATTTTAATAGGCTCCGGGTACTTTATTCCGTTAATATTATTTAAGTTTATTATCGGTAGAGGGGGAAAAAATATTTTTTATAAAACTTTTATTTTACCCTCGTAGTCTTTAATTTTTCCTTCTTTATCGTTTTTAATAACTAGGAATTAAAAGAGTTTTTTAAAATAATTATTCTTCTCCCTATTTTATTTTACGAGTTTTTATACTCCCGTCGATTTTAATAAAACTTTATATATACTCTCCTATTAAAAGAATATCTTTATTTTTCGAATTATATATATTCTTTTATTATTTATTATATCTAGGACCTCCCCCGTCTAGGTATTTCGATTTTATTTATACTCCTTTATATATTCCTTTATCTTTAATATAATTTTAATATAATGGGAGTTTTAATAAAATTTAGCCCTTTAATATAAACGGGCCTATAAGATCGTAAATTTAATAATTTCTTAAAAGTCTCCTATTATCTTATTTAAATATTAATCGATATTTTCTTTATTTTTAAACTTTAGCTTCCCTAATATTTAATAAAAAGATTTTATACTTTAATATATTTCCTTTCGGGTAGTATTATTCTTAATCTTTTTTTAGGTATAACGAATATATAGTATTACTCCTTCCTACGCCTATTTAAATTCCATTATTATTAATTTATAATCGGAGTTATAGTATAAGTCTTTACGGACTATAGATTTATTTATAACCTAGTATACTCCTCTTATAAAAAATAATAAATCGATTATACTTTTATATCCTCGGGCTTTTTATATAATAAACGCTTCTAGTAGCCTTAATTTTATTTCCCTCGACTTTATTATTCCTAGGAGATAATTAGTTATAATATAATATATATATCGCCTAGTATTATTTTAGTTAAAGTAATAAAGGTTAAAGTTTTTTAAAAGAATATATTCGCTTTCCTTTATTAATACTTCTTCTAGTAATAATAATATTAATAAATTATCGGTTAAGATATACTATATTAATAATAAATTATATATATTATAAATTTATACCTTTTTATAATAGAGAGTTCCTCGACTAATAACCTCCTCCTCCCCGATTTTATCCGACCGAGATTTCTTTTTATTTCTTCGTTTTATTAATATAATCTTTATAAAATAAAGATCGCCTTTATAATAAATTAGCTCCTAGTTATTTATATCGATCCTTTTATTTATATAGAAATATATACGGGTCTCTAGGCCTCTTTTATATATTAGGTAGAAATAGCTAGTATTATTATTATATAGTATTAAGGTAATAAGGTTTTAACTAGGCTCCTAGATAATTATAATATCGATATCTTTAATTTACTTATTTTAAAATAACTTTATTATTAATTTCGATTCCTTTTTAATATTATACTATACGATTTTAAATTAAGTATTATGATTTATCGTATATTAATATTATATCCGTAAATTCCTCGTTTATTTCTTAATTATTTAATAGTATTAATTCTAGCCGGTTTTCGTTTAATTAGTCGAATATTATTATTAAAAGATTATTTAGGACTTAAAGGATTATTTACCTAGGTATTATTATTAGTTTATTATTTTATCTCGGCCTCCCTACCTTCCTAGGTATAATAATAACGTTTTAAACTTTATTAATTATATTCGTTATTATCTTCCTCTTTCTCGCGCTTTTAGCCGGTACTAGTATAAATTTATTATTAATTAATTATTCCTAGGAGCTTAAGATTATTATCCTCGGTAATACCGCGAACTACCTAGGTTTATTCTTTAGTTTTTATTAGATTCGGTATATCTTCTTTTACCTAATTAAGTACGCTCTATTTTAGAATTTATAACGTCCGGAGTAAATTATATAACGCTTTTCCTTCGAGCTTTTAATACTATATTCGTATAATTAATAAGGTTCTATATATATCCCGTATTTAAACTAGTTTTTATAAATTAGGGTTATATAACTATACTTTTAGTAGTTAAAATACTATCTCGGGTCATTTATTCTCTCCTACCTCTTATATAATAATAGTTATTCGTTTTCTAGGAACCCGTCCGTTACTAGTTTATTTATTATATCTAGGTCCGGGATTTTAAGAAAGAGTATTAAATACTTTTTTTTATAATTATATTCGTCTAGTTTAAGAGCGAACCTTAATTATCTTATATTTATAATATTTAATCCTAGGTATAATTTATAATTATCTTTCTTTAATATCTTTATTACCGCTTCTTAATTATTTATATCGACGGCCTCTTTCTTTATACTATATATTATTATTATATAGGTTTATTTTAATACTCTCGCTAAAGGGTTAATATTTTTTATTTATTTAATTATTTTCTCTAACTTTTATTTTACCGTTATTATTATATAATAAAGAACGAAATCCCCTTTTATTATTTATTTTACTCCGACGATCGACTCTATTACCGAGTAGGCTCCGTTCCGGAATATTTTAATTAATTAAAAATTAATTATTTTCTTAAATTATCCCTTAACCTTAGTATTATTTATTTTAATTATTAACTACTTCGTTTTCGCGCTAGTTATTATTACCGGGGGAGGAGGGTTCGTTTCGATTATAAATCTCGATAAGATAAATATATATCTACGGGTAATATTAGCCTAGCTTTATATTAATAATATAGGTATACTCCTTACCTTAAATTTTTAAATCTTTTATTTTAATAAGTTTATTTAGGCCTCCTAGAGCCTATACTCTTTTATTAATTTTTATATATAATTAAAAACTATTCTTAACGCGATCTACGTTAATTAAAACTTATAGTATATTATTTATTATACCTCCTTATATTCCATATCTTTTATAATCTTTATTATAGTTATTATTAATTCTTCTAAAGTTTTTATACCCCCTTTATACCCTTTCGTTTAATTATTAATTTTATTTTCTTATTACGACGTCTTCGTCGCGTTAAAACGTATTAATAATTTATATTTACTCCCTATTTTAATACCTTAAGTTTTATCTCTATTATCTTTATTTCTTTTTATTTTAATTAATTTCGTAACTTTAAAACTTTTAGGGTAGTAAAATCCTATTAACCTAACTTTCATTTTATCTTTTCAAATTTTTGGAGAATAACGACCGGTATTTTTCTAGAGTAAAGTAGTTTTATATACTTTTAAAACCGTCTTAAAATAATTATTTTAAATAATTTTTAACTTTTTTATATATTCTTTTATAACCTCTATTATATCGAAGTTATAAATATTAATATTAATTTAATTATTATATTATATGTCGTTTTATACTTCGCGAAGGTAGCGCTTTATATCGATTTATCTAAGTATTTTATAATACGACTTTAATTAATCGCTCTAGTCTTAATCTAGATTAGGTATAATCTTTATTTTAATTTTAAATCGATTTATAATCTTAAAATCTTAATATTTATTTTAGGTTTAATAATTACGTTTTTAAAATTATTATTATTTCTATATTAAACTTTTTCGGTATTCGAGATATATAAATTAACTCGTATTTCTAAGGGGTAAATAATACTTTATAAGTAATTATTTATTTTAAATAAATATTATAAACTTATCTTAAATTCGTATAATTCTTTTTTATACTCTTATTATAAATAAATAAATAGACGTCGTCTACGAATCCTCCAACTTATTTTAATAAGTTTATTTTAATATACTCTTTAATTAATAATATATTAAAGAATAGAAAGAGTATTAATAAAATAGGCGATTCTTATTAAAAACTCGTTATTACTTCCTTTATTATACTCGTTCTTTCTTTAAATATTATAGATATAACTTTATCCGATAAAAAGCTTATTATCTAGTTAATAATTAAACTCGGTATATCTTTTATTCGTAGGTCGTATAATAACCTTTTATATAAAATATTATCGAATACTCTTATTATATTTAGTAATAATAAGTTTACTATCTTTCCTCTCCCGTTCTTATTATAATTCTATATAATATATATTATATTTATAGGAGTCTCTAATACGGTTTCTATTAAATATTTTCGTCTAATCTTTATTTACTATAATAATAATAATTCGTACTCCTCCGTTATATTATTTAATTTTCTAGAGAGGACTATTTCTAGCGCTTTATTAAATACATTATTAAATATAATAAATCTATATAATTTTAGCTCTAAATAATTATTTTTCTTTAATTTTTTAAAGATTATTATATTAACTTTTTTAAAATACCTCGGGTAGTATTTTTATCTAAAGTAGGCCTAGAATAAATAAATAATAATATTTATTACTCCCGTTTTTATTATAATTTTTAAGAATTAATTCGGGATTTTAATTATTCCTAGCGCCTTATCGGTAATTAGGTACTATAATATTTTATATACTTTTATTTTAGTTATTTCCTAGTTTATTTTAACGGGCTTTAAGTATTTTATTCCGAAGATATTACCTAAATTTATTTTCGGTAGAGAGGGGAATAATACTTTTTATAAAGTTTTTATCTTATTTTTAAAGTCTTTAACTTTTCCTCTTTTATTATTTTTAATAACTAGGAATTAAAAGAGTTTTTTAGAGTAGTTATTCTTCTCTTTTCTTTATTTTATAAGTTTTTATACTCCCGTCGACTTTAATAAGACTTTATATATACTCTTTTATTAAGAAAATATTTTTATTCTTCGAATTATACGTATTCTTTTATTATTTATTATATCTCGGGCCTCTTTTATTTAGATATTTTAATTTTATTTATACTCCTTTATATATTATTTTACCTTTAATATAATATAAATATAATAAGAGTTTTAATAAAATTTAACTCCTTAATATAAACGGGTTTATAAAATTATAAATTTAATAATTTCTTAAAAGTCTTTTATTATTTTATTTAGGTATTAGTCGATATCTTTTCTATTTTTAAATTTAATTTTTTTTAATATTTAATAGAGAGACCTTATATTTTATTATATTTCTTTTTAAATAATATTATTTTTAATCTTCTTTTAAATATAATAAATATATAGTATTACCTCTTTATTAGGTCATAGTACCTAGGGTATTTATAGTAATATAAAAGTAAATATAAAATATTAATAGGAGAATAATCTTTATATTTAAATAATAGAATTAGTCTTTAAAGAGTTAGAGTAAAGGCTCCGAGCCTCTTATTTTTAAAAAGAGCTCCGGAGTACCGGAAACTATAATATAATAATATAATATAAATAATATAACTACGCTATATACTCCTTATATAGGATCTATATATTATATTTAATAGTTACTATAAAGTTAGTTTTAATATAATATAATAATTACCTCCCCTTCTAAAGATTTCGCCCTCGAAACTAGTAGGTACTAGTTTAATACTTTAATATTTTAACGAAAGAGTATAATATAGGAGAATCTAAATCTAATAGGGTATACGCGTAACGCCTACGCCTTTTATCTAATTCTATTAATCTCCTATTTTAATAATAATAATATATTAATAAAAAACCTCTAAACTTAATAGGAAAAAGGGAGGGAAATAAATTATATTTTAAAATTAATAATATATCGCGTACGTTTTATATACTAACGTAGTTATATAGTTATAGATTATACTAGGTATTTAATAAAAACCTTAAAACCTAAAGAGAAAAGTAAGAGAAAGAATATTATAATTATCGTCGAAAACTATAAATCTTTACTACTAGTAGAGTTTTAGCGGTATCGGCGGTAAAATAAATTATTCTACCCTATTATTTAGGAAGAACTCTAGTTATAGGAGTAAATATATACGGGTAACGGTCTTAGTATAGGTATAAAGTCTTTATTAATCTTTAAGTTTTTCTTTTTTTATAATATCCTACTATCTTCTATATATATAAACTCCTATATATTACTATTAATAACTATATTATATTTAGACTTTTATTAATTTATAATAGTCTCGGCCGTATTTTTAAACTCTTTTTTTAAGGTTATAAATATTATATATATATTCCGTAGGTAAGGCTAGAGTTAATATATTATAATTTAAATAAATCTTTTTTTTCTTCTTTTAAATTCTTTCTTTAATCTTATAATTATTAAAATAAATAAATAATTTATTCTATTTTTAAATAAGGTATTTATTTATATTTTAAAAGAATTAATATTATCGTAATATTTATTTTATTTTTAAATTATTAGTTTTATATTTTATTTTATTAATAATATATATATAGTTAAATTACTTTAATACTTAATATATTAATTTAATCTCTACGGTATATAATATTAATAATAATATTTAGATATTTAATATATCTTTAACTCTCGCTTTTTATAAAATAATTACCCGCTCCGCTCTTACCCCGCCTTTATCCGTATTTTTATACCTCCGTTATTTTAAACGGATAAACCTAAATAACTATATCCTATATAATAAAATATTATATATAAAATACGTTTATTACGTAAAGAATAAATACCTATATAATTCTATATATCGTCGGTATTCCGAAACTAAATTATATTAACGTATCTAGATTCCTTCTAAATTTTATACTTTTATAAATTCTCTTCTTAACTATTTAGAACGTCGAGGCCCTAATAAATATCTTCGCTAATATATCGTTAGGTATATAAAAGATATTATAATCTTCTTTTAAAAAATTAAATCTAAAAATAATAATATTAAAAAGAGGAAGGATATACTATAATTAATATCTCGATTTACTATAAATATCGAGGGTATAAATAATACCTTTTATACTCTAGTAAATTAATATAGTTTAGATATAATTTATATATTAATAGTTTTTTAGGGAGAGATTATTACCTAGGATATAAATACGCCTTAAAATAAGATTATATAATATTAGTTTAATAATTTACTCGAATCGACGGACGAAGATAAAGTTAATTATAAAGCGTAAAATAAGGCCTATATACGATATATATAAAATACCTCCGAATATAATTTTTCTCCCGGCCCTAATCCCGTTACCGATTAATTTAATACGCTTATTTTTAATAATCTTAATATTATCGATTTTATTTTATTCTTTAGCGGTATATAAAGAGCTATAATATCTAGTTATAAAGTTTTTTTAATTAAGGATACTATAAAGCCTCGCCCTTAATACGGCGGTATAAAGGGTACGAGTTATTATATTTTAAATAAATTAATATTTTCTCGCGAGGCTTTTAAGGAAGAAGTTAAGAATAAAATTAATAATTTTAATCTTAGTTTTATTTTTATTTTTATTTTTTAATTCGATTTCCCGGCCCTAGTTTTATTTATAAATAGCCGAGTTTTAATATTAAGAAAGTTAATTATTTTAAATATAAGCCTACTTATAAGCGCCCCGTTAATTATAAAGATATATCTCGCTCGAAATCCATTAGTAAGAAATAACTAGTAGTAATTAATAATTAATAATACTTTCTTTTCCTACTCTTTATTTTCTATACCTTTTTTATCTTTATATTCTTTTCGAATATTTTTTATAGTTCTAGCGCGTTATCTAAAGTATTTATATTAACCTATTTATTAAAAGTCTTTAGTTATCCTAGTTATTTTATAAGGTAAAGGACCTCGCCTTTTATTTTCTTCTTTTTTAGTACTTTTTCTATTTCCTATTCGTTCGTATTATCTATTAATTCCGGTAGAGGTATATTAGGAATCGAAATATCACTCTATCGTTAATAATACGGCTCTAGAAACGATATATAGAAAATATTATAAATATAATAACTAGTTAATAATCCTAGGCGGTATACTTATATTCCGATAATATCCAAAATTTTAAATAGTTTAATTACTTTATAAAAGAGTTTCTTATTTAGTTATTTCTACGTTAAGTTTTTAGTTAATAATAATATAAGGTTATTTATATTGAATAATTTCGGTTTATACTTTCTATTATAATTACGCTTTTATACCTCGACCGCGATAATTTACGCTTTTATTAGGTACTCTTTTAAAGTATTTAATTTTTTAATTCTTTTTTATACCGACGGTACTTCTCTTTTATATATCTCGCCCTCGAGATATAGTTTAAAAAATGGATTATAATTATATATAGCTATAAATAGTATTTATTTTATTATTATATACTATATATTATAATATATTTATTTTATTATAAATAAAAGTACTACCTAGTTATTTTATTTACTTAAATAGAAGGTTCTTAAATAATATTCTAGAGTTTAATTCTAGCGTTTTATTTAATTATCCGTCTATAAATAAAATACGATATTTAGGCGCCTCTTAATTTTTATTAAATAATATACCTCTAACTAAAATATATTTATAAAGATAGAACCTCTATTAGAAATAATCCTATTAGGAACTCTAAACTTTAGGATAATTTCTTCGAATATTTATCGGTAAATTTTAAAAGTAAATATTAATATACTTTAAGCGTTATTAGCTCTATTATAAAGCCGTCTATAAATTTACACTAAAACTCTATATTAAATACCGAGCCGAGGTTTAGTAGAATTAGTAAATCGGGGGTCCGGGTAGAGTCCTATTAATAAATAATACTTACTATTAGTAGGTTTAGTAACTCGGTAAACCGTTAGTAATTTAAATAACGGACGAAAGCCCCTATTATATACTTAATAGTATATACTATAGTATACACTATAGTATACGCTATAATATAAGCTATAATATAAGTAAATATATACGTAATTATATACGTAATTATATATATAATAGTATGAATAGTAGTATACGTAATTATAGTATACGGAATAGTATACGTAATAGTATACGTAAAGGCATACGCTATAATATAGAATATATATACGCGTTTTCTTTAGATATGCCTACGTAACGCCCCCGCGAGAACTTTAGTTAAAACTTATTATTCCGGGCCCGGTAGGTCGCTAGCGTTAATAGTTATCGCTAGGGGTCGCTACCGTCGATAGCGACGATTATAGAACTTTATTTATTTCCGCCCTATAATAGGGCTAGTTACTATTAGTATATTAATAATATATATAAATTATTAAAGTTATTAATCCTACTAAAATTAACCTAGAGTTATTAATAGGATATTACCTAGAACCCCGATTTATTAAATTTACTAAAAATTACCTACCTAAACCCCTAATTTACTAAATCTATTTATAGGACGCTGGTAACTCTATCCGTAAATTAGGGCTACTAGTAAAATACTAGTAACTCTATCCGCGCGGTCGGTAACTCGGCTTTTAATAGGAGTTTTTGAAATTTATTAATATTAACTTTATTAACCCCGTAGAGTCGATCGTTTTTATAGTTAAGATATATCGTAATATTTTTATATACTTATTTATAACTATAAAGACCGTATTATAAACGCGTCCGTATTATTTATTTGAAGGTAAACTAGTAATAAAATTTATTATAATTTCTTTCTACGATCCTATAAGATATAATAAAGAATTAATCTCGTTATAAAACCGGTATTAATATACCTTAACCCACTAGTATATATTATATATATTAATATATTCTCGTATATCGGCCTTAAAAATACTCTAGAAATATTTTCTAATAAATAACTTTATTATCTTCTTAACACTAAAGTACCCCGTTAATATATCGTTATAATATCGTTCTAATAACTCTTCGCGAACTAATCCTTTTTTAAATATATAAATCTTATTATTATATTTAAGAATTAATATAGAATTTAAAATTTATACTTTAATAAAATATTAGTAATCCGCCTATATAATCTCGGCGATTCTTATTTATAAAAAGGAATCATTTTTTTATAAAGCGCGAATTATTTTAATTATTAATAAACTTTTAGCGTTATAAATCGTTTCGTAAAATACTATTAATTTAATAATAATATATAGAATAAATAGTTTATAGCCTATAGTTCTAGCGATAAAATTAAATAGTTCCTCTACTATATCGTAATCGATTTAAATAAACATCTTATTTAAACTCTTTAGAATTTCTTATCTAGGTATTAACTTCCTAGGCCTAAATAAATATATTATTAAAGAATATACTTTTTTTATAGTAAACTTTAAAGACCCTAGTAACGTAAATTTTATACGTATTAAATTTTACGCGATATCTACGGATATATTACCTAACGCCGGCGAAATACTATCTATATCTAGATCTTTTATATCTACGAACGTATTTTATATTATAGTAAAAATAGGGCCTTAATTAATACTTTTTAAATTTAATAACTTTTATTATAATATAAATAATATATTATTTAAAAAGTTATACTAGTCTTTATAATTAAAATAATATAAAGAGTTATCGGCTAGATTACTCTTCCTAAAATAATACAAAATTAAGAAATTAAAAGATAAAAATCTTATTACCTAGCGCGCCTAATAATTATATAATTATTTAATATTTATAAAACCCTTTAAGTTATTATAATCGGTTAAGACTTCTATTTTATATAAACTATTTTTAAAATAATATCGTTATTATTTAAATATCGTAATGATTATAAGGAGCTCTTTATTATAAGTTTTATATCGAATTTCTAAACCTTATATCTTACGGGACTAGAAAATAACGGGATATTATTTATTATTATTTTATAACTATATTAAAATCGTAATTATAATAAAATTAGAAGTATTTATTTTAATCCGAATTTTTAATTCTAGATTAAAGTATATAAGAATAGATATATATAAGAATAAATCGCGAAATAAATAAAACGTTTACTCCGCCTCTTTAGGTTATTTAAATAGATTAATTTTTTATTATCTTAACTACTTTTTAGTAAATCCGTTAACGGGCCTATTATCTATTAATAATAATAAATAAATTAATAATAAAAATTAATAAAGCCTAAAAATACTTATATATTATAAAAGGACTTTAGTTTTAGTTAGGACTAAATTATATTAATTTTATATTCGTCTATTAATATACCTTCGGTATTTATAATAAATTTTAGAAATTTAATTAACCGAGTAAAAAACTCGTATTTCTTAAAACTCGCGAATAAATAATATTTTCGTAGGCGTTCGAGTATTTATTATATATAATTAATATACTCCTCTTTTAAATTTAAATAAATCAGGATATTATCTAGATAAATAATATAAAATATATTTATTAAACCCGTTAACGATTTATTAATATAGACTTAAAAAGTAATAAGTATATTCGTTAAATTAAATAATATTACTATATATTCGAAAAGACTATATTATATACGAAATATTATCTTCTATTTATCGCTTTCTTTAATTCTTATTCGATAATAAATATCTTTTAAATTAAGTTTCGTAAATTATATAGCGCTATTTAAGCGGTCTAATATTTTATTAATTAAGGGTAATAGGTAGCGATTCTTAATAATAATTTTATTAAGACCTCGGTAATCGATATATAATTATAATTTATTATTCTTCTTTAGAATAAAAAGGATAGGAGCTTTAACGGGGTTTACGAAATATTTAATTTAACCCTTTATTAAAATATCGTCTAGGTATCTCCTTAATTTTATTAATTTTAAGTTCGATAGATTATAGAGAGGCTCGTATAACGGGTTACTTTTTATATTAATTATATAGTCGCCGCTTTTATATAACGGTAATCGACCTACTTCTTTATTTAAAAAGATATTATTAAAATTTATAAATTCGTCGGGAAGCGTAGGCGGTACGATAACGAAACTATTAAAAAATATTATATTAATAATAGTATCGCTTTTCCTAGCCTTATTTTTATTAATAAGATTTTAATTAAAGGGACTAGCCTTAATATAAATTAATATATAAATAACTAACTACGTCTTTAATAATTTCGTAAAATCCTTAAATAATTCTAATATATATATATTCGGCGCGATACCGAACCGTTAAATACGTATATTATAGTCGGTTTAAATCTTTTTCTTTTTTATAACCAGTATATTTATTATAATAGGCGAGCCTTTTTTATTAATAAAATAAAAGATATTATTATACTCTTTAATTTATCTCTATAAATCGGTTAACCGATAGACGATATTATAAATATTATAATAATAAATAAATTACCCGCTTATTTATTTAAGAGTCGATAGCGGCTTATTTTTAAAATACTCTAGATTATACTATTATATAAATATTTTATTAATAATATTTATCTCCGCTCCTAGATCTTTATTTATTTTAATACGAATAATTTTTATATCGATATTAATTAGGTTCGTAATAACTTCCTTATTAATATTTATACTCGGTCGGGTTTTTATTTCTTTTTATTCCCTTAAGATAAAGATTTCCTTAAGGATTTATTATTTTTTAACTCGATAGTATAATCGCCGATATAATTAATAATCTTTATTTTCTTCTCCGGATATTTATTAGAGTAGTAGCCGAATTAATAATAATTAAAATATTTAATATCCTTAAGATTCTTATCGCTCGCGTAAATTATATACGTTTTATTTATATTTTTATAATTACTACTATTAAAATCTTATCTCTTTATATTAGATTTATTTTTATTATCTCCGCTTTTTAATTTTTTTTATACCTTTTTCGAGGTCTTAATTAATTATTTTAATTATTATTTTATATCTTAAAGTCCCGATTAAGATTACGTTTATAATATACCGTAAACGATATAAATTCGGTTCGTTTAATAAGAATACTTTAGGCTCGGTTAACTTTTTTTAGAATATTAAATCTTAAGTAGGTTATTAAATAAATTATTTATTACTCTTTATTATAAAAAGATAATTCGGTTTCTAGGGTATTAAAATAGGTATCGAAATCTTATATTAATTAATTATTCCTTTAACGTATATATTAATATTTAAGATTTATATTTATAACTCGATTTAAAGGGTCCTCGATTATATTAAATAAATAATTTATAAAGAATTTCTATATTAATATATCTACTAAATAGAGTTCTTTATATTTATTTTATAACTTCTTAATTTTTTTTTTAAATAGGGTATTATATATAAAATCTTTTTTTCGTTTATTCCAAAGTTTACGGGCGTTAAGCGGAACGTAGTTTCTATATTATAAATCTATTTTTAATAATTTTACGGATTCTTTATATAGAAATTCTATAGTTTTAATAATCGTAAATTATTTTAATTTATATTAAAACCGATTTAACTACGACCTATTATCGGGCCGTTTTCGTCTTTTATATTTAATTTTTAAAAATTATCTTCGATTTCCTTATCTTCTTTACCTACGATAGTATATCGTAAATGTTCGATATTCTTCTAAATTAGAATAATAAAGGCCTTTTTCTCGAGGGCTTTTTATTTATATTTTAATTTTATAAATTATTAATTTACCGTAAAATTAATATTCTTTAATAAATCTCTTATATTTTTATCTAGAGTATTAATCCCGTACGTCTCGCCTTCGGGATAATTATTTTTAGAGAGATTTTTTATACTTCCAACGAATTATTATTTAAGAAAGTTAAGAGAGATTAAAATTATTAAATTATAATACCTAGGGTATTTATAGTAATACTAAAATAAGTATAAAGCTTTAATAAAAGAATAATCTTTATATTTAAATAATAGAATAAATCTCTAAAGAGTTAGAGCGAGGGCTCCGAGCCTCCTATTTCTAAAGAGGGCTCCGGAGTACTAGAAATTATAATATAATACTATAATATAAATAGTATAACTACGCCGTATACTCCCTATATAGGATCTATATATTATATTTAGTAACTACTATGAAGCTAGTCTTAGTATAGTATAATACTCTTTTTATATTTATTCGAATTCCGTTATTACTAGCCTATATTCGGAGTTATAATATAAGTCTTCGTAGATTATAAAATTATTTATAACCTAGTACACTCCTTTTATAAAGAATAATAAATCGATTATATTTTTATATCTTTAGGCTTTTTATATAATTAATATTTTTAATATTTTTAATTTTATTCTTCTCGACTTTATTATTCCTAGGAGATAATTAATTATAATATAATAAATATATCGCCTAGTATTATTCTAGTTAGGGTAGTAAAGATTAAAATTTCTTAAAAAGATATATTCGTTTTCCTCCGTTAATACTTCCTTTAATAATAATAATATTAACGAATTATTAATCGAGGTATATTATACTAATAATAAGTTATATATATTATGAATTTATATCTTTTTATATTAAGGGATTCTTCGATTAATAACTTTCTCTTCCTCGATTTTATTTAACTAAAATTCCTTTTTATTTCTTTACTCTTTTAATATAATTTTTATAAAGTATAAATCGCCTTTATAATAAATTAACTCTTAATTATTTATATCGATTCTTTTATTTATATAAAAGTATATACGGGTCTCTAGGCCTCCTTTATATATTAAATAAAAATAATTAATATTATCGTTATATAGCGCCTAGGTAGTAGGGTTCTAACTAGGCTTTTAAATAACTATAATATCGATATCTTTAATTTACTTATTTTAGAGTAATTTTATTATTAATTTTAATTCTTTTTTAATATTATATTATACGACTTTAAGTTAAATATTATAATTTATTTTATATTAATATTATATTTATAAATTCCTCGTTTATTTCTTAATTATTTAATAGTATTAATTCTAACCGGTTTTTATCCGGTTAATTAAACGTTATTATTAGGAAATTATTTAAGATTTAAAGAACTATTTATTTAAATACTATTATTAATTTATAATTTTATCTCGGCCTCCTTATTTTTTTAAATATAATAATAATATTTCAAACTTTATTAATTATATCCGTTATTATTTTTCTCTTCCTTATATCTTTAACCGGTATTATCGTAAACTCGTCGCTAGTTAATTATATTTAGGAGCTTAAGAGTATTATTTTTAATAATATTATAAATTATTTAAATTTATTCTTTAATTTTTATTAGATTCGATATATCTCTCTTTACTTAATTAAATATATTTTATTTTAAAATTTATAACGTTTAGAGTAAACCGCGTAGTACTTTCCCTTCGGGCTTTTAATACTTTATTTATATAATTAATATAATTTTATATATATCTTATATTTAGGCTAGTTTTTATAAATTAAAATTATATATTTATACCTCTAATAATTAAAATACTACCTCGGGTTATTTATTCTCTCCTATTTTTTATATAATAATAATTATTCGCTTTCTAGGAACTCGTCCGCTATTAATCTATTTATTATATCTAGGTCCGGGATTTTAAAAAGAAATATTAAATATTTCTTTTTATAATTATATTCGTCTAATTTAAAGGTGAATCCTAATTATTTTATATTTACGATATTTAATCCTAGGTATAACTTATAATTATCTTTCTTTAATATCTTTATTACTACTTTTTAATTATTTATATCGACGGCCTTTTTCTTTATATTATATATTATTATTATATAAGTTTATTTTAATACTCTCGCTAAAAAGTTAATATTTTTTATTTATTTAATTATTTTCTTTAACTCTTATTTTATTTCTATTATTATATAATATAAAACGAAGTCTCTTTTTATTATTTATTTTACTCAGATAATCGACTCCGTTATTAAATAAACTCTATTCCGGAATATTTTAATTAATTAAAAATTAATTACTTTTTTAAATTATCTTTTAACTTTAGTATTATTTATCTTAATTATTAATTACTTCGCTTTCCCGTTAATTATTATTATAGAGGGAGGGGGGTTCGTTTCGGCTATATACCTCGATAGAATAAATATATTTCTATAAGTAATATTAACCTAGTTTTATATTAATAATATAAATATACTCCTCGCTCTAAATCTTTAAACTTTCTATTTTAATAATTTTATTTAGGCCTCCTAGAGTCTATATTCTTCTATTAATTCTTATATATAATTAAGAATTATTCCTAGCGTAATTTATATTAGTTATAACCTACGATATATATAAACTCGTGAAAATACCGGTCGTTATTCTCTAAAAATTTAAAAAGATAAAACGAAAGTTAGGTTAATAGGATTTCACTACTTTAAAAGTTTTAGGGCTACGAAATTAATTAAGATAAAAAAGAATAAAGATAATAAAGATAAAATTTAAAGTATTAAGATAAAGAATAAATACGGGCTATTAACGCGTTTTAATATAACGAAGATATTATAATAAGAAAATAAGATTAATAATTAAATAAAAGGGTATAAAGAGGGTATAAAAGTTTTAAAAGAATTAATAATAATTATAATAAAAGTTATAAAAAATATAGAATATAAAAAGGTATAGTAGATAATATACCGCGGGCTTTAATTAATATAGATCGCGCTAGGAATAATTCTTAATTATATATAAGAATTAATAAAAGAGCGTAGGCTCTAAAAGGCCTAAATAAACTCGCTAAAATAAAAAGTTTAAAAATTTAAGGCGAGGAGTATATTTATATTATTAATATAAAACTAGGCTAATATTACCCGTAGATATATATTTATCCTATTAAGATATATAGCCGAAACGAACTCTCCTCCCCCGGTAATAACGACTAGCGCGAAAACGAAGTAGTTAATAATTAAAATAAATAATATTAAGGCTAGGGGATAATTTAAGAAGATAATTAATTTTTAATTAATTAAAATATTCCGGAATAAAGTTTACTCGGTAACGGAGTCGATTATTAGAGTAAAATAAATAATAAAAGGGGATTTCGTTTTTTATTATATAATAATAATAATAAAATAAGAGTTAAAGAAGATAATTAAATAAATAAAAAATATTAACTCCTCGGCGAGAGTACTAAAATAAATTTATATAATAATAATATATAGTATAAAAAAGGAGGCCGTCGATATAAATAATTAAAAAATAATAATAAAAATATTAAAGAAAGATAATTATAGGTTATACCCGGGATTAAATATTATAAATATAAAATGACTAAGGTTCGCCTTTAAACTAGACGAATATAATTATAAAAAGAAATATTTAATACTTCTTTTTAAAATCCCGGACTTAAATATAATAAATAAATTAATAGTAGATAGGTTCTTAAAAAGCGAATAACTATTATTATATAAAAGATAAGAGAGAATAAATAACCCGAGGTAGTATTTTAATTACTAGGGGTATAGTTATATAACTCTAGTTTATAAAAACTAGCCTAAATATAGGATATATATAGAATTTTATTAATTATATAAATATAGTACTAAAAGCCCGAAGGAAAAGCGCTATATAGTTTACTCTAGACGTTATAAATTTTAAAATAGAGTATACCTAGTTAGGTAAAAAGAGATATACCGAATTTAATTATTACGGGGTAGACTCTAGTATAGTATTATTAAACTAAACCTCGGTACTTCTATATTAGGACTAGCGCCTTGGCTAGATTCTAGTATATTAGGGCCAAATCCTCTATAAATAATTAATATCTTTTATACTATTAATATTTTTACTACTAAAGTAACTATATTTTAATAAATAATAATAACGGTATATACCGATTACTTTATCTATTAAGACGCTTCCGTATATATACTAGTCTATTTATAGCTCCCCTTAGAACCTTAATATAACTTAGTATTCAAAACCGTTTATTTATTATATTAAATTTTTTTTATTCCGGCTCTTTTATATATTTAAATTTTATTTTCGACTCTTTTACTAGGCCTATCGATATATTAACTACTTGTTAAATTATCTAGAAGTTCTACCCTAGAAGATTTGACCCCTCAATATACTTATTACTCGTAGTTATTTAATACGCTATATATTAAGACCCTTATTCGCCTTACTCGTTAATATATTAAAATATAATACTTCGACCCCTAGTACTACCTACTAAATTCGCTTCTACCTACGTTAATATAGTTAGTCTTAGTTATACTTAGTATATTTATATAGTAATAGTAGTAGTATAGCTCTCAACTAGCCCACCGGGGGTAAATATATTTAATTCTATAATATTAACTTTAATAACTTAATTTTCTTCTAACGATATTAAACCTCGTTAATATAATTAATATAACTCTTAGCTAGCCTACCGGGGGTAAATATATTCAATTCTATAATATAGACTTTAATAATTTAGTTTTCGGTTTAATTAAATCTAGATTAACCTCGCGCTAAAATAGTTTTAATTTCAAAAATATCGGTAAACGACTATTTTTAAAAATCGCTAGTTATTCAAAACCTACGCTAAGGTTATAGATTTACGCCAAGACCTTACTTTACTAATATATATTTAGGGCCTTAATTCTTTAATATTAATACTTTTATAATATTAAATACTTACTCCCTTATTTTATTAATACTATAGTTATTACCGCTAGTTATTTACGTTATCTCTATACCTCTCTATCGCTTTACCTCGTCGTCGCGATTTTAGTTTATAGCTCTACGCTAAACTTTAAGACTCTATAATACTCCCGCGGTTACCCCGTACCGACTATTTAAAAACTAGGGATATATTAGTATATTTATTTACTCTATTATTTCTATATATAGACATTATTTATATTATTGTTTACGATACCCTATATTAATATATTAACGAGGGCGTTAACTTCTTTCTTTTAAAAAGAGTATTCTATTACGGAGTAGACTCTAGTATAATATTATTAAACTAAACCTCGGTACTTCTATATTAGGACTAGCGCCTTAGCTAGATTCTAGTATATTAGGGCCAAATCCTCTATAGATAATTAATATCTTTTATATTTTTAATATTTTTACTATTAAAGTAACTATATTTTAATATTAATAAAGACTAAAGAATAAATCTAAATAATTCGCGGTATTATTAAAAATAATAACCTTAAGCTCCTAGGTATAGTTAATTAATAATAGATTTATATTAATACCGGCTAGGGGCGCGAGAAAGAGGAAAATATTAACGAATATAATTAATAAAATTTAAAATATTATTACTATATTTAAAAAGATAGAGAGACCGAGATAAAATAATAAATTAATAATAATATTTAGGTAAATAATCCTCTAAGTTTTAAATAACCTCCTAGTAATAATATTCGACTAATTAAATAAAAACCGGCTAGAACTAATACTACTAGGTAATTAAGAAATAGATAAGGAATTTATAAATATAATATTAATATACGATAAATTATAGTATTTAATTTAAAATCGTATAATATAATATTAAGAAGAAATCGAAACTAATAATAGAGTTACTCTAAAACGAGTAAATTAAAAATATCGATATTATAGTTATTTAAGAGCCTAGTTAGAACCCTACTACCTAAATATTATATAATAATAATATTAATTATTTCTACCTAATATATAAGGGAGGCTTAAAGACTCGTATATATTTTTATATAAATAAAAAAATCGATATAAATAACTAGGAGTTAATTTATTATAAAGGCGACTTTTATTTTATAAAGATTATATTAATAAAGCGAAGAAATAAAAAGGAATCTCGGTCGAATAAAATTAAAGAGGAGGAGGTTATTAATCGAGGAACCCTTTATTATAAAAAGGTATAAATCTATAATATATATAATCTATTATTAATATAGTATATTTTAACCGATAATTTATTAATATTATTATTACTAAAAGAAATACTAGCGGAGGAAAGCGAATATATTCTTTTAAAGAATTTTAACCTTTATTACCCTAACTAGAATAATACTAGGCGATATATATATTATATTATAATTAATTATCTTTTAGAAATAATAAAGTCGAGAGAAATAAAATTAAAATTATTAAAAACGTTTATTATATAAAAAACCCGAGGATATAAAAGTATAATCGATTTATTATTCTTTATAAAAAGAGTATACTAGGTTATAAATAACTCTATAATCCGCGAAGATTTATATCATAACTCCGATTATAGATTAATAATAACGGAATTCGAGTAGGTATAAAAAAGAGTAATATTATATACTCGTTATATTTAGAAGAAAATTAAGGATAATACTACCCGAAAAAAAATACGATAAAATATAAAGTTTTTTTATTAAATACTAAGAAAGTTAAAACTTAAAAGTAGAAAAATATTAATTAATATTTAAATAAGATAATAGGAGGCTTTTAAGAAATTATTAAATTTATAATCTTATAGGCCCGTTTATATTAAAGGGCTAAATTTTACTAGAACTCCTATTATATTAAAATTATATTTAAGGTAAAGGAATATATATAAAAATATAAACGAAATTAAAATACCTAGACGAGGGAGGCCCTAGATATAATAAATAATAAAAGAATATATATAATATAAAGAACGAAGATATTCTTTTAATAAGAGAGTATATATAAAGTCTTACTAAAGTCGACGGGAGTATAAAAACTCGTAAAATAAAAAAAGGAGAAAAATAATTATTTTAAAAAACTCCTTTAATTCCTAATTATTAAAAATAATAAAGGAGGAAAAATTAAAAACTTCGAGAGTAAAGTAAAAGTTTTATAAAGAGTACTTTTCCCCCCTCTATTAATAATAGATTTAAATAATATCGACGGAATAAAATATTTAAAGCCTATTAAAATAGACTAAGGAATAACTAAGATAAAAGTATATAAAATAATATAGTACTTAGCGGCCGATAAAATACTAGGAATAATTAGAATCCCGAATTAATTCCTAAAAACTATAATAAAAACGGAAATAATAAACGTTATTATTTATTTATTCTAGGCCTACCTTAAATAAAAATACTACCCGAGGTATTTTAAAAAGATTAATATAATAATCTTTAAGGAATCGAAGAAAGGCGATTATTTAAAGTTAAAATTATATAGATTTATTATACTTTTTAATATATTTAATAAGGCGCTAGAAATAATTATCTCTAGAAAATTAAATAATATAACGGAGGAGTACGAATTATTATTATTATAATAAATAAGGGTTAAATAGAAGCGTTTAATAGAAACCGCGTTAAAGACTTTTATAAATATAATATATATTATATAGAACTATAATAGGAACGGGAAGGGAAAGGTAATAAACCTATTATTATTAAATATAACGGGAGCGTTCGATAATATTTTATATTAAAAATTATTATACGACCTATAAATAAAAGATATCCCGAGCCTAATTATTAATTAAATAATAAACTTTTTATCGGATAAAATTATATCCGTAATATCTAAAGGAAGAACGAGTATAATAAAGAATATAATAACGGGTATTTTATAAGAATCGCCTATTTTACCGGTACTCTTTTTATTCTTTAATATATTATTAATTAAGAAGTATATTAAAATAAACCTATTAATATAAATTAGAGGATTTATAAACGATATTTATTTACTCGCCTATAACGAGAGTATAAAAAAGAATTATACGAATTTAAAATAAACCTATAATATTTATTTAAAATAAATAGTTATTTATAATATATTATTTACCCCCTAAAATACGAGCTAGTTTATATATCTCGAACGCCGAAGAAGTTTAATATAAAAATAACGATAAATTTTAAAAACGTAGTTATCGAATTTAAAACGAGTATTTAGGTCTTAGGATTATATATCGATTTAAAGTTAAAATAAGAATTATATCTAATCTAAATTAAAATTAAAGCGATTAATTAAAGCCGCGCTATAAAGTACCTAGTTAATTCGATATAAAGCGCTACCTTCGCGAAGTATAAAACGATATATAATATAATAATTAGATTAATATTAATATTTACGACTCCGATATAATATTAATTAAAGAGAACGACGGAGGTTATAAAGGGATATATAAAAAAGTTAATAATTATCTAGAATAATTACTTTAGGACGGTTTTAGGAGTATTTAAAACTACCTTAATTCTAATATTTAAAATTAAATAAATAATTATATTAATCGACCTCTAGTTAAACCGCCTAATAATACGATATTAAATAAATCGAGGGACCTATTTAATTATAACTATAAGAAATATACGGATCTAGAATAAACTTTAGCGTAGAGGAGGTAGGTAATAATAAATACCTTTAATACTAATAATAAAAAAAGAATCCTAGGCGCTTCGCGCGCTAGGATTTAAAGAATAATATAAAATAACTATAATTATAAAGAGGAGAAAAGACTAGATAAATTTAATCGAAGATATCGAAAAATATTAAGATATTAAAGTTATCGACTAAGTAAAGAGTAAAGAATTAGGCCCGTTAATAATAACTAAATAAATAAAAAAGTTATAAAACGACGATTTTTATATAAACTATTAACCCGGTTTAGAAAAGAGATTTATTCGGGGATTAATTCGATTATTATAATTAATTAAAAAAGATTAAAAACTCTATAATAATATAATTAAAATATAATAAAATTGGATTAAATAAAATTTTATACCGAATGAAAATATTTATAATCTATAGCGCTAGTTACTCGTATAAATAAAGAAAATAAAATATAAAGTATATATTATTATTTTACCCGAAACTAGTTAGGGATAAAACGGAGCTAATAAAATAAATAAATATATATAATTTTAGGAAGATATTATCGTAGGTCTAAAATATATATATAACCACGCGGTAGATAATAAAAACGGGATAACTCGGTTAATTCTCTTTTATTAAAGAATAGTTAGTATAATTTAAATTATTATTAAGATTTAGCGATATACTTAAACTTATAAAAAAAGGAAGAAAAGAGAGAAACTACCGGCCGGATAATTATAAATATCGACTATTTAATTAAATTTATAATAAAGCGGCTTAAAGGCGTATAAAATAAATAAATAAAATTAAAGAAACTAAAGTAAAAGAGAAATAAAGAGAAGAATAAATAATATTTTAAAATAATTATAACTATCGGTTATTAACTAGTAAAAAAAGGAAATAAATTATCGATAAATTAGAGTTTTTAACTAATAAGGTTTCTTTAGTAATTAATAAGCGCCGCTAATAACTTTATTAAAAAAGTACTCGCGGAACTCCCTTATTAGTAAAGTAGTTTTACTAGAGTAGATATATAAATTAATTAATCAATTAACCTACGATATATTATTTATTATACTTCTTTATATTTTCTTTTCTTTTCTAGTCTTTATTATAATTATTATTAATATTTTTAATATTTTTATACCTTCTTTATATTTTCCCGTTCGATTATTAATCCGCTTTATTTATTACGACGTCTTTATTATATTAAAATACGTTAGTAGTTTATATCTACTCTTTATCTTAATATTTTAGGTTTTATCTTTATTATTATTATTATTATTTTTAATTAATTTCGTACCTCTAAAACTCTTAAGGTTCTCGATATCTAACTTCGTTTTTCTTAAAAAATATATTTATAACGTATATTAGAATATCTAGTTAGCGGTTATAATATATTTATTAAACTCATAGTATATTTACTAAATTTATTATAAACGACTATAATAAAATTAAAAACCTTTATCGTAATAAGGCTCTTTAATTTTAGTAATTTAATAACGAAGTTTATAATAATATCGTCCTATAATATATTCGATATTAGGGCGAATTAAATCTAGTTATATTTAATATACCTTATAGACTTATTCTACTAGTATTCGATATATTCTTTAATATATTTCTTAACGTGCGATTATAATCCTAGTATATCGTATTCTTTATAAATTAATTCTATAATTTTAGTAACTCTAAAGTATCCTTAAACTAGGTTATTATAATAATCGCGAATAATTTCCTTAAGACAGCCTTTAGGGAGATAAGTTTTCTTATTATATTTTAATAATTTAATTTATAGTTACTAACTTCTTAATATTCTAGTTAAGATATTATTTTTATATTCCCCCTAGATATTATTAATAATCCTAGGAATAAAGATATATAGTATCGTTATTAATTATCGTATTAAAACTAACGATTTATTTTGTTATTAAATAAGGACTAGTTATATTACTACGTTCTTTTTCTTTATATAATTTTCTCGTTTATTAAATATATCGGCGCGACCGTTATTCTTTCTTAAAGTATAAAAGATCTTAAATTTATATTATTTTAATAATTCCGATTATTTAATCTATCTTCGATTTAATTATTTTATAATAATAAAACTAAGAAGGTTTTTATAGTCTAATAAAGATAGTAAGATTTAAATAATTTTTTATATATACTTTTTATTACTCTAGTACGGATACTACTATTAGTAATTCTTTATTATAAATACATGATTCTATTTTATTAATAATATCTTCCGCGAATAATATATAATAAAGTATTATTTATTATTTCTCTATTAAAGTATATAAACTTTTATCGCGAGGTTTAAAATATCGGTTTTAATTCGAGTTAATTTATTACTCCGAAAAGAATATAGTATTAACGGTTTCTTATTAGCCTCTTTAAATACGTTAAAAAATTATTATTATTCCTCTCTTTATTAGAAAGTAGTATTCTTCTTTATAATATTTATTAGTAGTAAAACTTTTTTAAAATAATCTTTAATAATCTTTTTATTAAAGTTCGTAAATTCTAAAAAACTTTATACTATTTTAATATTATAAAGTATAGGTTATTCTTCGATATTTTTAATCTTTTTAAAGTTTATATATACCTTTAATATTAATTATAAATATAAAGAATTCGATTAAGTTTTTATAAAACTCGTATTTCTTTAATTTAAAGAGAAGTCTAGCGAGTAATAAATAAATTAGGATATCCTATATATATTAAATATATTCTTCCTTATTAGTAAAGTAAATTAAAGTATTATCGAGATATATAATTATTATTATATCTAAATATATTTATATAATATTATTAATTAGTATTTAATAAATTACTAGTATATTAATAAATCCGAAGGATATTATTAAATATTCGTAATAATCGTATTTAATTCTAAAGATAGTTTTCTACTCCTCGCTTTTTTTATTCGAATTAGATTATACGCGCCCCGAAGATCTAGTTATATAAAGATTTTTATTATTATAAACCGATCCTATAACTCGTTAATATTTAATAAAGAGTATCGATTCTTTATTATAATATTATTTAATTTTCGGTAATTTATATATAATTATAAACTTTTATTCTTTTTCGTTATAAACAAGATTAAATAATTTATTAGTAATTTAGATTCTCGAATAATTCTTTTCTAAGATTCTTATTAATATACCCGCGAAGTACTCCGAGTTCTTTTTTAATAGAGTATAAATAAGTCTAAATATCGATTATTTATCTAATTTAAATTCGATTTTATAATTTTATAACTAATTTTTAAATAATACTTTTATAATTATTTGTTTTTAAAAAAGATACTTCTATTATTATTACTCGTTAAGGATATTAAGAGGTTCGTTTCTATTTTTTAAATTTAAATTTATTCGCTCTATTAACCTTTTTAACTAGTATATATCGAATCGGATCCTCGTATAAAATTACTTTTCTTCGACGATAAAATATTATAAATTTCGATTAAATTACGATTCGATTTCTTATTTATAATTATTCTTTATAAGTATATAAATATTATATTAACGACGTCTTTAATATATAGAAATATAAATACTCTTATTTTCTAATTAAATATTAAATTATATTCTTTTAACTAAGGTATTCTTAAAATAATATAATAAATAATTATCTTAACTATATCGAAGATCATTTCCTTATAGTAGTATTAAATAATAATTAGTAACGGGAATATTTCTTTATCTACTCTTTTTATTAATAGTTTTAACTTATCGATTAATTAAAACTCGTATTATTTCTTTTTTTCCCGAATTAATAAATTAATTATTTAAACTATTATTCGAGATACGAAGTTATTAGTCGCTCCTAAATTTATTATTATAATAACTTTATATCCGTTAATTTTTACTAGTATTCGTATATATATATTATATTAAATTAAATATAAATATTATTTTAAAGTTAATATATTAATCTCTTTATATTTCTCTTTAATATAAGAGATTAGTCTTTTCCCGACGAAAATAAAAATCCGTAGTACTCTTTGGACTCGAAATATCTATTATATCTTTCGATTAAATAATAATATTATTTACTTTAATTATAATTTTTTAATTCTTTATTATAACTTATCTAGTTTCGTAATTATAATTATTAATCTTTATTATAACCTAGGAAGACTTAGTTTTCTTTTTTCTTAATTAAATACTATAAGTAATTATCTTTAATATAATTATTCTATTAATTATAATTATATCCTAGTTTCGTAATATACTTTCACTCTCTTAAATTATTATAATAGTATTTATAATATTTACTTATATATATTAATTAATATATTTCCTAGTATCGTAGGTAATACTATTTATAAACATAATTAATTCTAAAGAATTATTTTTTCTCTTTCTTCTTTTCTTCGGGTTTCTCTTTTAATACGATAAATTAAATTCTAGAATTATCGAGGTAATTTATTACCTAAAGTTATTCCTTAGAATTTATTATATTTTATTCTTATTTTTATCTTTTCTTAAAATCCTTCTTTAGAGTTTTATTATTATTATTATTTAATCCTTCGAGTTCTCTAAATAATCTCTTTTTTAAATATCTCTTTACTTCTTTAATAAATTAATAAATTTAAGATTATTTTATATTAAATTTTTAAAGGACCCGGCTATATTATCTAGTATTTTCTTTTTAAATATATTTAATTATTATCGATTTATTATATTTTTCGAATAATAATTCCTAGCGATATAGCCCGGTTTATTATAATTAAAATAAATTATTATTATTTTTCTTTTATATTATTATTTACTTTTTTTCTAGAATTCTTTTATAGGTCCCTTTTTAATAAAATCGAGTTTTATTAATATATAATTATACGGGTTAAGTTTCTCGCGGCGGTAGTAACTAGCCGAATTATATTTATTATTATAAACTTTTAAATATCTTTATCCGTTAATTTCTTCGTTATAATATTTCTTTATTATATATTTATATAACTTATCGTCGATCATGATTATTTATTTTATAAATATCTTAAAGTCCTTAATATCGATTTTTATCTATATAAACTCGTTTTTAATATTACTTTTTAATTTTTATTAATATATTATTATAAAAGTAGTATCGTTCTAATCCGTTAATTTTATATAATATTAAAATTATACCGAGTAATTAAATATAGACCTCCGTTATATTAAATATTAAATTATATAAATTATTATAATACTCTTATTAGAAAGTCTAAACATATAATGATTTTTAATTTTAAACCGAGAGAAGTTCTCTATCTAAAGTTTTATTATTAAATTATCGGCGTTATTCGATTCTTTTATATAGTATTTTTAAAATAATTTAATCTATTTCTACGCGTTACCTCTTATATAAATAATACTAAAGATTATTTATTTATTAAACTAATATAATACTCTCGTTAAAAGCGAAGAATAATTAAAATTAAATAAATTAGTCGTTAAACTTCTTATACTCTTTATAATATTAATTTAGGCGAGAGACTTTAATACGGTCCTTATTATTTAAAATATTACGTCTTCTAATATTATTTTAGATATTTAGGGCTAAGGTCTTTATTAACTTTAAAATATTTATTTTAAAAATATATAAAGTATTAAGGCTCTCCGTTTAATATTTTAATATAATATCGATAAAATCTAAATTAATACTCTTAAAGAAGAGTATTAAGAATTAATAAATAATAATCTTCGTATAAATAATTAGATATAGTTAGATAAGTTTAATAAACTTAATTAATAATTTAATAAATATCTATATTCAGAATCTATAATTAAAAGTTTTAAGGGAAATTAAATACGAAGTTTTTATCTATTAAAAAGTACGTTATTTATATAGTAGAAGGAAATCGTATTAAAACTTATATACTCTATATATTTATTTATATAAATATAGCGAGTATAGTTAATATTTATAATATTTACCGTTATAAATAAAATAAATATCCTCCGTAATACTACTAATCCGTGTATATCCTATTATAATAATAAGTCGTAATATTCTATTTCTAATTAAGATAAATTAAATAAATAAATTTTATTAATAATTAATAAAATCGATTAATAATTAATGATATTAAAACGAGAGAATCTAGATAATTTTTTTTCTTAGAAACTCGAGATACTTAATTCTAATAAAATTAAGACTTAATATTTATTAAATATTATAATTATATTAACTTCTTTAATAGAATTAAATTCGACGAGTTTTCTTTTCATTATTTCTATAATTATAAACTAGACTTTAATAATAAAATATTAAAGTTAAAAGTACCTAAAAATCGAATTTATTTTATATAAAAATATGAGTTTAAATAAATTAAAAAATATCTAGAGAATTATTTTTTAAAAAATATATCGTATTTAGTTAAATATTATTTATCTTATTCGCCGAAAAACCTAATAGCGGCCTAAGATTCTATATTAATTATCGAAAACTAAATATTTTCATAGAACGTAATTATTATCTAATTCTATTTAATACTAAAATATTATTAATATATATCGGAAAATATAAATATTTTACTAAACTAGGTACTACTATAATATTTAATATATTATAAATATATTTTAATAACGAGAATTATATTATTATTATAACTTCCCTGAATTTATATAAATACCGAGTCTCTTTATTTAATTTTATAAAACAATCTACTATTTAAGAAGAATTTATAAATTATCTAATTTTTAAATATATTAATAAATTCGTTTAAATATATATCGATAATATTTTAATTTAAAATAAAACCCGTAAAGAATATATAAAATATATTCGAGGAATTTTTAAAATATTACGCGACGTATTTAGGGCTTTAAATTAATATAATAAAATATAAATTCTATATATAAAAAACTAAGTTTCGAGGATTATTAATATTTATCGAAAGATTATAAATAATTCTTCTAAAATTTGAATTATTGCTAATTGACTAGAATTAAATAATCTTGAATAAATTTAGATATTTATTATTTTCTATAATTTTTATTAATAGTTTATTAAGGATTTCTTAAAGATTATTTATTTAATAATAAAATAAATACGTTAAAATACCTCGTTATAATAAAATAAATTATATTATAAAATATTCGAGTTATTATCTCGAGTTTTAAATATCTCGATATAATAAAAGAAGTTATTTTAGAGATAGAGTTTTTAAATTATATTAATAATAATATTCTTTTTTAATATTATAAAAATAATTAAATTTATTTTATTACTTTCTATAATAAAAACTTAATGTTAATTTAGTATAATTAGGTATTAAATTTCTCGTGCGGGCTCCTAGTTTACCGATGAAGAAGACTCGAAGTCGCGGTCCACGACGTTGCGTTGACCCCTGGTGTCTCCGAGATCAGTGATTGGCCGGACACGGTCAAAAGCTAGAAGTGGCGTTACCAGTGGAAATCCAACAGCCCGCATAAACTTTCATGGTCCATTTTCAGCGGTCGTATGGGGATTAGGTCTCGATTGCACCAGAAGGTATTCTCGTAATCTGCATCTTCGTCTACAGGACACTCTAATCCTTTTGCCCAGTGGTGGACCTTCTGCTTAGATAGCAAATCGCGTTGCTGGATATGGCCATTGATTCAAGAAGGTGACACCCCGATTAAAATTGATAGTCGAACAACGATGGTGGCGAGACAATTGGTCTATATCTAGAGAAATCAGTTCCGTTTTTCTCATCATCGAACACCTGCATTAATCCATTGAGATGATCTCGATCCGAATTCTATGTGAAAGGGTACTAATTCACGAGCTCGGAGCCACGGGACTAGCGCTTATCAATCACGCACCCTGTATCTGCACATGCATATGCTTCGCTATCTTGCCGCTTTCCGAGGATTTGGAAGGGAAATGTGAAAGGCATCCTCTTTGATGCAAGACGGACGGGCGGATGGCCAAATTGGAGACCTTGAAAGGCCTATTACCGCACTACTGAAGGCAACGGTCTGAGATTCTGAGTTCTGGCTGTGTCTTTCTTGGGCCCTTGTCCGGTGCATCTGATGATCATCGAGGGAAAGTAGAGAGCTTTAAGACTTTATGTTTCACTCGATGTGCCAAGCTTAGTGTCAGAATATAAGGCAGATGCGAAGGCTACAGAGCCAGAAATTCGCAACATGAAAGCCCTTTGAAGTAGCGTCACCGCTCAATATAAGTCGGAATTGTGCAATCTTGGGCTCTTGAATGTGCTTGAATTGCCCATTTTCTGCTCGATTCGACGGTATTCTGTGTTCATGTCCATTGCACTAGCGTTCAAGACTGCCATCAATTCTGACGCCAAGCGTGGGTGTCATCGATAGATATAGCAGTTATAAAAAGTAAGAACATGTTGTCGACGCTCATTTATAGGCCACTTACGCATGCTTATTTAAGAAGTAACGCAGCATCAGGGCATAACCACGTATACTTGGCACGTCAAGCGTGTCTATTGTCTAAATCTGTGTCTGAGTCTAGTGAATTAGTATTCTAGGGTCGTATTGATCCGTCATTTGCCGTCCAATCGTGCTTCAAACTCATCCTCGTACGCCGCTACACTCTCGTTGCTCCGCACACGCTCCAGTTGATCATTCACATAATTGGCCACATGCTGGTTTGCTTCGCTTCGTCGTCTCTTACGTTCCACGTCATCAGTCATTGAATCAATGGCAGACTCGTTGGCGATGTCACCATTTACCGATGTATTGAAGCTGCTACGGTTGCCTATTGATCTGGAGGTTGAGGACCTTCTAATGCGAGCTTTGTTTGAGCGCGAGAATAATTCATCAAAGTAGGAATCAGAGTAATGAGCAGCTGCCGCTGTGGGAGTCCTTGGCGTCTGGGGAAGGCGACAGTTGATGCCAGTATCATGGATCATCTTCGCGATCAAGCCAGTCCATCCTGAATTTTTGGGAATTAGCCTTTTGTGATTGGAAGTGGCTTTGCTGATGGTCGGCCTCATTGTCCGGAAGAAAAGAATCCTTGCTCTGGGAACTTGGGGTAGGCAAATAGTACGGAAAGGTTACTAACCACACTGGTGACTTGCGCCTAACCCCATCCCAGTATCTCCGTCGAAGAACTCATGAAAGGACAAGTAGTCTTTCCAATGAGGGTCGAAGTCTAGCATATCGTTGCCGTCATTGATAGCACGACGGCCATCGTCGCCTTGAGAGAAGAGATGCTGCAGTCGCTGAACGAAGGTACGGAGTCAGCATTGCGACGTAGAGACGAAGAGGGAGCCATGAGATACGCCTCAGGAATACATTGCGAGAGGGGACGCTTGAGGCTAGTAATGCGACAAGGACGGGATACGGATGACTTTGAGAAGACGTACATGCTGGATTTCCTCCGCTACATGACCCAAATGCATGTACTTCCCGGAGCGTGTAGGACACTCGATTTGAAGAGATTTGCCGTAGAACATATAAAATCGAAGCAGCGACTCTACAAGCAGAAAATTAACAGCTAGCCAAATTGGTCCTCGCCAATTGCTACAAACATCAGCGCGACAATACTGTGGATGTTGACTTTGAGTTCCCACCTGTTTCCACCAAAAAGTCCGCTGTCGGAGTCACCAGATATATAGCTCACTTGAAAGCGCTGCCCATTTACATCCATAGAATAGGGATGATCTTTGTGAAACTTAGAAAGGGAACGAATGCCATGATCCGCAAGAAACTCAGTCTACGCAAATCTCGGAGTCAGCATTTCAATTTATGGCCAGGGACCAGCATGTCCTCGAGTATACTCCGGAAATACAAGTGATGTTTCATTTGTGAGCAGCGATTCCAAATTTACGCACCTCATCCAGCATCCTCTTCAGAATCAGTATCAACCGGTCTTTGTTGACCAGAGACAGTAGTAGTCGGTCCTCCTTACCACGATGTTTCAAACTGGCAATATTGCGCTCGGCGACATCGTGTTTGTTCTCAATGAACCAATTCACACGCCTCTTGAAGGACGGGAAATTGTTGATAAGCTGTTCAGCATTAACCCTCTCTACTCCCGTGATGTGTTGACGTTCTCACGTGGCACTCAATTGGTAGGTTGATTTCGATAAGACATACCTCTGGCTCTAGGGTCAAGACGGCGAAAAGTGGGATGAGACCAACAAGTGACCGAACAGGCAATTGTTGAGTGAATGGTCCGCCCCAAGAGATAGCATCATAATAGAAACCATCCTCCAGGCTCCACAAAGATGCATCTTCACCTCCTGATCGGTACGTCATGGCATCACTAATTAAGATGAAATGCTCGAAGAATTTAGACGCAATGTCTTCGTAAATTCGGCGGTGCTTTGCCAGCTCGAGTGCGATGTTCAACATCGAGAGGCAATAGAATGCCATCCAGCCTAGACGATATCGCGGTTAGCTTTGCTCTTTCGTGAACGATTACGCGTCGTGAGATGATCATAGGGAGTACGATACGCTCGAAGCTTGTCTCAAGGCTCACATCCCGTAGCAGAAGGGGAATCCGTGACTCCAAGGTAACGTACCGGTACTATCCGCTTGCTCGAGAACACCGCCAGTGGGTAATGGATCAGAACGATTGAAAAGACCGATATTGTCGAGTCCAAGGAACCCGCCTTCGAATACGCCTTTATCATTAAAGTCTTTTCGATTGACCCACCACGTGAAGTTCAGCAGAAGTTTTTGGAAGACTCTCTCCAAGAAGTCGAGGTCCGAGCGCCCGTACATTTTTCGCTCGATTTTAAAGACACGAAAGACGGACCAGGCATGCACTGGGGGATTTACGTCGCCAAAGTTCCACTCGTAAGCAGGAAGCTGACCGTTAGGATGCTGCGGAGTTCCTCTTGTCAGCAACTTCTCCTCTAGGCGCCACTAAGGGTTGCACAATATGTTCTGGAGCATAGTAAAGCCGAACGCTTCGAGTTGCTTGGAGATTTGCTTGCAAGGAATTTGGGCTGGAGGAACTCACCATATACCATTCCCTCGTCATGAGATCTAGTTGCTTTTTTGCAAACTCAGGATCAATCATAGCTAAAGTCGGGCAATGAAAAGCTGTATCCCAAGCGGCAAAGAAAGGGTATTCCCACGAGTCCGGCATGGAAAGTATATCGTCGAGATGCAAGTGCTTCCAATTCTGTTCAAAAGTTGAAAGTCAGCATCCCCGTCTGCAAACGATGTTCAAGCCATGTATCTATATTGAGAGCACAAAGAGGCGAAGGCCATCGCATTCTCCCCTACTGGGAATCATTGGGTCTGAATCGGGCTCAAAATACTTACCTGATTCCGAATGCCCTTCCTGTTTGGCGGTGGGGGTGGCTGACCCTTGTCACCGTTGGCCTGCAATGTTTTCTGAGTCAGCATGACTTTTCACGGGTGTGAAAGCAGAAGTAAGTCATATTCTGTGCCTGGTCGAGTGGTGAAAAGACATGTCTAGGATGTCGAAGAGCAAGAACTCGTGTGTTTGACGAGCATGTTGATCAGCAAAATTGATGTTTGGCGACTTGTTTGAGCAGCGGGAAGAGGTGTTTTACGGGATACATAGCCCAAAATATACTTACCCATTGATCCCATACGAAGTGATAGTACTGCCTAGAAGGTTTCCAGAGTCAGTATTGCTTTCTTGGAATGGAACCTGAAGAGGGTGGCATTCATAGCGAGCAAGTCGCTCACCCAACGGCTACACAGAGATCGAGAAATCCTGGAGAGGTTGCTTACTTGCACCACATCATGCCTGCAAAAGCTTGCCGCTGAATGTTGCGAAGGTCGTCCACCATGGGAAGCGGGCTGATTCGCCAAAAGAATTCATCGGCCTCGGTTCTTCTTCGCTCCATTACCTCGTCTGTTATCCTCGATCAGTAAATATCCTTCGACAACGCTCGGATTGAAATTTCGGGGTCTTGCCAAAGTATTCCTCGTCAAGGTACCCTTCGTATTTCCTCGAAACCCGGAAGCGCACCTGCCAGAGTCAATGCGACTGCATCTCGGGACTGGGAACGCCGAAAAGGGAAGAACAGACCACTGCGCATTCGCCGGGAGGCACCCCATTACCCTCGTCGAAGGCATAGTGAGCCGCCATTTTGGACCCTCGGCAATGCGGGTTCACAGCACCTCGCTCTCCGTCTACGATGTGTCGATGAAAGGCGTCTTTCACATAGGGCTGCGGATTCTTCGATCCATAAAGCGCGTGAAGATTGGTCTCGTTGTCTGTGAAGAGACTAGAAAATTTCGGAGTTAGTCTTGCTTCTTTCCGCTGCAGAAGGGATTGAAAGACGGGTTGACAAAGCAAAAACCATCGAGGAATATCCTGGAAAAAAGGAAGTGAGCTTGGAGGAATAGCTTACAGTCTTGGCTGAACATCTTGGCCACTTTCGCCAATACCAGGCGAGGGCGAGAGTTGGGCAAACTGATGGCCAAGCTTAGCATGCTTCGTCTGTGCCGTCAAAGGCGCTATTTGCCGGATTGATGGCTTTTTCGTCTCGCTCTCAAGGCCCCAGCTCCAGGTGTTCCGATAAAAGATCTGTGGTATGACATGAAGCGGTGCGGCTTCCGGTCCACGATTCTACACAGGTCTCGGAGTCAGCGTTTCAGGTCCAATATAGTGGTTAGGTCAAAAGGCAAATTACACAAGTTTCAGGAGGCGCATGTTCCTTGAGCACGTCCTGAAGAGCGATCTTGAGATACTTGAGATACTAAGGGGGGTAGAAACCACGCTGAGATATACATACATAAGCCGTGACACGAAACAGAAGCTCGTCGGGGGCGTGGGCTTCTTTGGCAGTTTCAATGAAGCAGTCGAAATATCGATCTTCCTCGAACATGCCGGTATCTATGAGCTGGTACTCCCTCTCGGACTTGCCCCGCTTTGCATTTTCTGCAATGAGCTGTTCGTAGGGAAACTTTCGATGTGGGTATTTGTAGAGGTATTTCATGTATGAGTGCTAAAGAGGGGTGGTTCAGCTCAGCCAGTCTGACTTGTTGGACCCTAACCTACCGTAGGGGTGTTGTCGAGGTGAAAATGACATTCCTTGATGCTCTCACCATGGTTTCCTTGCGGATTGGAAAGCCCAAACAGCCGCTCTTTCAAGAAATCATCCTTCTCATTCCAGAAGCTGAAGGTGACATTCATGAGGCCGTGCGAATCCGAGACACCCGCGATACCGTCCTCTCCCCAGCGGAACGTCCTAGATCTGGCGTGTTCATGGGGAAAGTGGCTCCAAGCATCTCCGTTCTCAGAGTAGTCCTCTCTCACAGTCGCCCACTGTCGCTCCGCTACGTAAGGCCCAAATTGTTTCCAGTACTTCTTCCTCTCATGGTCTTCTCTCAATCTCTTCTCTTCTTCACACAGGTATTCATGCTGGTCTGTGACCACCATTGCGGATAACTCTTAGGGAGGCTTGCAGGGAGGTTTGTTCACAGGTTTGAAGCCCGGTAAAGACTGTCTTCGGAGCGTGAGAAAGGGATAGCGGGCTGTAGGATTGTAAGAGCTGCGGTATGGAAAAGGTGTGCTATTGGCTGCGAAGGGATAGCGACGGATGCTAATGGTGAAGCTGTAGAATGAATGGAACAACTTCGCCAGAAGAGTGACTGAATTCAGAAAAGGTCGAGAGCGAAGGAAGTTTCGGGGAAGTCGCGACTTGAGGAGCTCAACGATCGTTTTGCTGAACCATCTTCGGCACCATTATTCTCTTGTACCAGAATTTGGGAGTACGGCCTGTTCGGATGCAATTGACTTGTTTCCCCTTCCCACTTCATTTACTCCCCACTAATGATCTAAAATACTTGGACATATTCCTTCAACTTCAAACTTTGTAGAAATTTGTGATTCTCTGGATCCAACGCTAAGTCTTCTCGATAAGCAGCCGGACTTAGGATTGAGCCCTTACACTCTCCAGCTGTCGAGGCTGCGAGGTGCGAGGCACGCGAGGCTGTGGGGGGTAAGGGCCACAGAAACAAGGTCTGCAACATACACATGCACCATGCCAGAAACTCGATCTGATAGTGCTCAACAGATCGAAATTAAGTTCTAGGCTAGACCAGAAAGCTCAATTCGGTGCTCAAGCCGACAGCGCTGCATCCAATTCTTCCACTTCTGCTGACACAAAACCTAGAACAATGTGGGATCCCTTGATCCTCTTAAATTTAGTCCTCATCACTCAACTCTTCCCCTGTTCCAGCCTTGACTGGTCGATGAATCTCCACATTCCTCGAGCGTAAAACACGTTTCAAGTCGTCCTGCATTGCTTTCTGCATCCTTGCCTCGCCAGCGACTTTCACAGAAAAGTGGTTTCCCACATCTAGCATCTTGAGCGCCTGGCACACCAAGCTGTCGTTTCCCAAATGATACCGTTTATTTCCGAACCATGTCATCTCAAAGGTCTCCAGCTCCAAGCCATCCTTCGCAAACTGCCTTACCAGATCCGCCACTGATTCATCTTGGCTTATCTGACCCGTGAAAGATTCTCGAGATATGACGGAGATCTTGATGTGCTTGAGCAACTGCAGATGTCGAGTTGGTAAGACCACGCGCTTTGTCCCCTCCCCTGGATTGCTCCTGTACTTGAAGACGTTGCAGCCGTAGAGGATTCCACTCGCTTCGTCGTGAACCTGTTTGCTGCATTCGAGAATCTCCAGGAAGATCTTCTTATGTTGTCTCCTCTGCTTCGCCGTAGTGCAATTGGCCCACCTGGCTCTGTGAGCAGCGCCGTTGCGCCCTGTAAGTTCTGGAAGCTCAATGGGACCAGTAGTGAGAAGCATGCGATAGACATTGTTCCTGATTTCGGGCGGAAAGTTCATAAAAGGGAGCGATTTGAAGGCTTTCTTCTTTGGCTTAGGGGTATTCTGCAGATGGAATAATGCTCGGTTTGCTTGCCGGGGCGGGCTTAAAGATGAAGGTGAAGCGCTGTTCCGTGGCGAAACATGTGGTGATCCTTCCAAGGCTTGAGGAGTGTCTCGGAAAAGAGAAGGTGTTTGATTTTGGTGATCGACGCTGTCTTGCAGTTCGGATGCATGATCGTTGCGGTGACGACTTGGAGAGTCATCGATATCTAGCTTCCCTTTCTTTCGAGCGTTTGGCGAAAATTCCAGGAGATCAATTGGCCTGGGCCGAAGAAGCTCTACCACCGTGTGCATGTGATCTTGTGGGGTTGTCAAGTCAATCAGCTGTGATGTTTGCCTTGATAGTGAGGCTCTCGCGGTTGGAGGCCTTGACTCGGCCTTCGTCAAATCGATAGTCTCGCCATATGGAGTCACATTTGGTCGAGTACGAAACGACATTGCGTAGATCGTACCCAGTTTTTGGTTTCGATGCAAGTATTTTTGGGACGAGCTTGAAGATCGCTAGTTCACGAAGAAGATTCAAGGACAGTGCTGTCCCCAACCGTGCACAGTCTTGTTGTGAATCAATATTAGATCCTTTCGCGGTGATGATCCTCCAAACATTTGTGGTCAGTTGGCTCTTCACCCTGAAATAGCAGGTGCGCGTTAGAGTACTCCGTATAGAGAACAGAATTATAAAGTATAGCCTAATAAAGCTCTTTCGCAACCGGAGCAGAGCTTGTATACCTGGTGAACGAAAAGATCTGTCGACTTCTTGAAGCCTAATGGTGACGTTTTACCAATGAGCCCAAGGGAGCACGAAGGAGTTCAGAATTGATTTGAACAGCAAGGCTCGCGAACCGTTGGGGAATGGATTGATCAGCGCTATACCGTATAGTTTCTAGTCGGTCTGCGGAGCCCTCTCGGCCCCTCCAAACATAAATCCGAAAAACGCCCCCAGACTTCTTCGATATATTATATCCAAACACACTTCGAAGCTACACCATACAATCCCAAGAACATGAAGGCCTACTACTACGACTCCGAAGCAGTGACCAATACCACCTCCTTCGCATACTACAAAGCTGACAACTACACCAGGGCGACCAGCGCGAGGATCATGACTCCGGACGCTCAGTGAGCGAGGACTACTTGTCTCAGCTCGGCATCCTCTACCATCACTGCCCCTCCGTCTCCTCGGTCGACCAGATTGCCTCCGCGCGCTCTTACAAGAACAGAGATGAAATCACTGTATCGCCCGACAAGATGGGCGCTGTATACGAAGAAAAAGTCAAGATGTTCTTCAATGAACACCTGCACGAGGACGAGGAGATCCGATACATCCTTGATGGCAATGGATTCTTTGATGTCAGAGATCCTCAGGATGAATGGGTTAGGATTAGATTGGAGAAGGACGATCTGATCATCCTTCCTGCTGGCATATTCCACCGCTTCACAACGGACAGCAAGAACGTAGGCATGGGAAAACATCCAGGGCTAGGAGGGAGAATTCTGATATGGGAACCCAGTACATCAAAGCCATGCGGCTGTTCAAAGAAGAGCCAAAGTGGACGCCACTCAATCGTGCCCAGGACCTCGAAGCCAACCCACACCGCAAGAAGTATCTTCAGGACACGGATCCAAAGGCTGGGATGATGACATGAAAGTAACACAGAGGCCGTACGATTTGTGGTATGGACACGTCCCTGTAAAAGTGCAGCGGCAAGTAACGTAGAAATCAAGGTTTTGGATCTGCAGTTAGGTTTGTAGTTTGGCCCAATCGAGACGCAAAGCATAGCTCACGCGCATGCTATCTGAACGTAGTTGTGTACACCGTTATACAAGATGCCTGATCCACCAGCTGATGCAAACGTGCCACTCTCCGTCTATGAAATGACTGAACGCCCTCCAATAGTCTAAAGTGTATCAGTCAAAAGCTTGTTCATCTTCGCAATCTTCGACGAGACACTAAGGTCGATTGTTCGGTCTCCGATTTCGACAACCAAGCCGCCCTTGATATCAGGGTTCACCTTTCTATTTGTCAGTCTCTGCAAGTCGCGAGGGGTAACGGTGAAGGCATACCTTGGGCACAACCTTCAGCTTCTTGCCCTGGCTGTATTCCGACTTGGAAACTGCAGTCTCCAATCGCTGGATCGTCTTCAGGTCGAGTTTCTGTCAATGAAGCATGTCAGATGTTGGGTATTCCTTCCATATCATTCCAGACCTACCGATGCGCTCGTAATTGTCAAGTCGACTTCTCCTCTTGCAGCGCCCATGAGCGTCGTGAATTTCTCGCATACACCCTGTAGTATCCCAAGCCTATTATTATCGGCCAATGTCTTCAGGAAGTTCTTGACCGTATCCCCCTTGTCCTGGCCTCCCATATGGCGCTGGAGCTCCTGAACGATTTGGGACTTGTCACCCGGAGTCAAAGTGGGGGCATCTAGCATAGCGGGGAGCCTTGTGTCTTTTTTGAAGACCTCGGAGAGGGCGGCGAGGGATTTGGAAGTAGTTTCGAGGGCTGACGTCTTGACGGCTGCGGTGTACTAGAGGGAGAGGATTAGCCTTACTCTTATTCTATCTGTTGACCCAAAAGAAGTCACAGGGTATGTCAAAGCTTATGACCAACCAAAGCGCTCGCATAGGTACCGTCAAGGCCATACAGAGCTACTGACGGCTTCGAATCCGGAGCTGCGTGAGCATATGTCCTGAAGGCAGGAGTGGTGATCACACATGAGCTTCGCGAAGTTGCGGCTCGCGACGACACCGTCCTCAATTGTCTTGACAACATGTTGGCGTGGGGGCGAAGGCGAAGGCGGTGGTGGGAGGTTTTGGAGGTTGAGAACAAGACGATCGGTAAGGTCGAACGGAGAATGAAGCTAATTTGTCCTCCATTGAAGGAAGTATGGTCCTGTCCAGAAAATATACCACCTTGCCTTGCATAAATGGTTGAATTCTATTATTATAATCGCAATTACAAAAGTTTTTTCCTATTCGTGGTTTATGAACTCAGGACTAGGGTGATATTGCAAGTAACAGTTTTGCCAAGTATATTGAACCATAATACATCTCATCATGCTCGTCAAAGCCATATGCTATTCGTGTCGTCCGTTGTTTCCTAGAATACATTTGGATCCCCAGCATAATGCACGCATCTCGCCTCAAAGCATCACCCTAACGCCAGGTCCTGACTAGCTAGTCACTCTTCAGCATACTGTCAACCAAGTCGCCTAGAGGACCCCAAAAGTCCTTTCCGCTTGCTAAGCTATGCTCGTCAATGAAGAGGACATAGTGTTTGAAGCTTGTGTTCAGGTGAGGCTCTAATCCGAGTTGAACAATAACCGGGTAATGATGGCAGTAAATATGGGCGTAGACTCTATAAAGTCGTTTGAAAAGCTGGCGGATCAGGGCAGGAAAGGTCTTCGGGAATGGAACACCTGCGACCCAAGATTAGCAAAGTCCAAAGAAAGCAATGTCGGAAAGAATATACCTATCCTGCTGGGAAATATTGACTCGTTGTCGATATTCGCTTGGACCCATGCCATTAAATGCTCAACATATTCGGGCGCTGGCATCTTCGTTGGTCGCTTGAAGTTCTCCGAATCCTGCCACAAGTATTCAAACCTAGAGTAGGTATGATTAGCTTCGCGCTGTAGCCTGGTATGCTGGGCGGCTTACTCGTCAGTGGCCTTCATCTCAGGGCACGATTGCGGTGAGCAGAATTCTGTGATCGAGCCATAGAGGAGGTTGATCTGGTTGTAGAAATCGACGACTATTCAATGTTAATTCAAATAGTCCTACAACCCCGAGGCGAGGAAGTCGCCATACCATTGACGGCCAGCCACTCATTGAGGTCTTCTCCTTCAGGCAGTTTCACAGCCTTTCTCAAGCTACCGCTCCCGAGGGTCGCTTCTGCGAATTGCCGTAGCTGGTAACTACTAGTTCCCTTGTTCGCATTCTTAGGCTTGAATTGACCTCTCGTCCGCGCATTGCTAGAAGTATCATTCGGTAAGCCAGTCTCCTCATGTAGTCTTTCCTGATTTGGAAGCTCCAAAGCTGCCGCTAGCTGTGACTCGAGACGCTCGAAGGGAGCTGTTGGGGCAGCGCAAAGTAAGGGAAGCAGAAAAGGTGTTGAAACGGCTGGCTGAGACTGAGGGAAGATGTTGGCAAAAAATGAGGGAACGAACATTGTGGTAATGAAGGAGGCCATTGTAGAATCGCAGAGCCCGCTCTGTAGTGCTTGCTACATTCCACTGCGTTAGCTAGGAAACATTCTCGAGACAGCTCAATCACGGTCGCGTTATTTTACTTGGGACTTACTTACAACGTAGGAAGCGACCAGAAAGAACGGCTTCCAGTGAAGAGAACGCAGTAAGTGGTAGGCTTCTGGAGGACAAGTAACGAGTGGATGTGCGTTGGAGAAAGCTGTTTACTGCGACTGTTGACTCTCGTATCGGCTCGGGAATGGGCCGACCCACTGAGCAATGATACGGAGCCCCACAAGTATTACTTTACAATCGCGACCAAAAGCTGGGGGTCTCGCAGCGATTAACTAAAACCGACCTCACGAGAATCGAGACATCATGACTTTTGTCACCTAAGCAACCAGCTCTGGGGCCATCTCTAGGAGGCTTATGGGCTTCTGCCCTACGAGTGTCCCATTGGTTGGTGTATCCCAGATGTAGGTGGCTTGCAACACTCGGATTTGGACCCGCAAGATTTGCAGGCTCAAGGAGGATAGCGGTCCTGTCCGAGCTTATGTTTTTGAAATGGCTCGCGTTTTGCCACCTGGCACTTTATAATACCTGTTCTGATGGATCTTGATCGTCCGCACTCGAGAATGTTCTAGAGTGGGAATCTCGGTAGGTCTTGTGTCTCTCTGGTCTCTATGTACAACAGATTTGGCCAGCATCTTTTCCTAAAATGTAGATGAATGCCTGCTTGAAAGACACCATAATCTTATCCCCGAATTACACAGTACTCTAATGATGCATCGATTGGACGGAATGCTCTTCTTGACACCTTGAAGAACGGCGTGGGTGTCCCAAGCTGGGCACTCTCTGACAATGGCGAGATTCGTGCCAATGGCCCCCGTCTCCTTCACGAATTAAAAGTACCCTCAGATTGATGGTTCGGAATCAGATGGGGAAGTCGCCAGCTTCGGTCTTCTCGTCAAATCCCACAGCCCCATAGACTCGCAAAGGCACCGTAACGTCGAAGCTTTCGCAGAGCAAAACTTGCACAGCAGCGTTGACGCTCCCTCTCTCGTCTCTGGCAACCTCATCCATCAGATCATCGGGGCTCTCATCCGATTCTTCGGCGTCTCCGAGCCTGCTCGTAACGAATACAAACCGTAAGCTCCATTCAAGGCTTATGCCAGAGGTGATGAACTCCGGAGTTGCGGTACTTGGAATTGTTGGATTAAATAGCACTTTCTTAGCGGACACCGTGCATTCAGTTTGAGACGCGTGAATGCGCCTGGTCACTCTGTGTATGCTAGCCTTGGAGCGTAGAGCAATCGCGGGGTCAATAATTTCTGAGCTTTCTAGAGTGGCGTGTAGAGCGTAACAAGGAACATCTGAGTCCGCAAAATCGACAGCAACAGGGACAGCCTCGCCCAAGCGGTAAGCAGGGCGCGCCAACATTATGACTGCGACTCGATCACCACTTCGATTGATCTTGAATCGATTAGTGCTCTGCTTTGAGGAATTAGCTATGTTGCTCTTGAGTATAGCAAGGTCGATCGACTCCTTCATCGTCCCTGGCTCCCCACCCATCGGTGTGTGTGATCTGGAACTAGGCTCCGTTGGTGACAGAAGACCAAAGTCTGAATTCTTGTGGGGCTTATTGAGAAGACTATTAATATAAGAGAGAAAGTCTGTTAACGAAGGACTGGACATCTTTGTAAGAGAGTCGTCCTTTTTTAAGGCTCCGGCCTGCTGGAGATTGTCGAGGCTGGCGATGGAAGCGGTGTTGGACAGAATAGTGCGTGGAGACATTAGATCGTGTCCTAAGACCTCCCCATGACCTGGGTCATGTTAGAAAGTATATTCAAATCATATGAAGGATGGATCAATACCATTGACGCTAGTAAGAACCCGGAAAGGGATATTTGCGTGCTGAACCAAGTGTTGTTGTGTCATTTTGGCAGTACGCTGTGTCCCCACGACCAGGCTGTAAGAGATCTTCATAGCACGGCCTTTGTGCGTAGGGGGTATCCCTTTCGGTAAAGGGTGGACATATTTGTAGCTCTTACTCTCTCCGGGAGCAAGCCGCAGATCCACAAATAGTATTGATTGAGGAGTCGATAACACTGGCACCGACTTTGCATTTGTGCTGCTGCTTGTCTCCTTTATGCTGCTCAATTCATTTCCGCCAAGCAAACCTCCAAGAGATGCGCCAATGCTGCCCCAGCCTAGGGACCCAAGCATGCCGCTGTCTCGCTTTGCTGATTCGTTACGTACCACACCTCCACCACCTTGGCCGCCAACGATACCCTTTTTCTTGACTTCCTCGAATGGGCTTTGGTTGACTAGCGACCCATCGAGGGTAAACGAGCCAACTATCTGCCCATAGCCCATCATCAGAATCTCTGGTTGTGCGGTTCTGGCAGGTGCAAGGTACGATCCTTGACGGCTGTGTGCTGGTCTGTTGACGATACGAGTATTCTCCGGTGTTACGTACTCCGAAGCCAAAGTCTCAGTAGAATTGTTACTCATCGAATAGAATTCTCCACTACTTCGAGGTGTACCATCAGTACTAGCAGGAGATAGAATCCTGGTAGCTGGATTGGGCCGGTCAAGCCCATTGCCAAATTCACTCGGTCGATGAGGCGGAGCTTTCTCCCTCAGGTCGAGCGTCTGCTTTTTAGGGAGAGCTGAGGCCTGAACGGAGACTTCGTTTATAGAAGGCACTTGTGGAAATTTGAAGCTTGAAATTGAGTTGCGATCTTTCTTCCCAGCAAACGACGCTGTATTGCCTGTATCCAGACCAGTAAGAGGGCTCGACCTAAGCGTAGCATTGAGACTTATTCGCTGTTCTGCAAAGGACGTAGAAGACCTAAACAGAGGAGAGGGCACAGTAAAAGCTCGGCCATTGGTTGGTGCTGACTGGACCATTAGCACATTGTGAAGTGCTCAGAGTTGTCTGACTACCTGAGATAGATCCTCCAATTCCTGTTCCAGTATGTCTGGGAAGAATTTGCAAGCTTGCGGCTCGAGCGTGACCATGGCCAGGCCGCACAGAGCTCAAGACTGGACCCGGTGATTGTGCTTGATCGGTGGTCTCGCCGCCAAGGGAGACAATTGAGACAGATCTTTTGTGCTTATTGTTCCCCGCCCTTGGTCCCTTCGCCATGCCATCTTGAACGTCCAACGGAGCTTGGGGAAGCCCATTCGAAGTGCTGAGCGACAATGCCTGCTTGTGTAACTTGGATCTTGGTTGGGACAAGCCTGATAACGAGGGCGAGTTCCTGTGGCCAGTGTTGTCGAGATTTTGTGCAGAGCGCATGGGCAGCGTCTCCTTCCATCGTTCTCGAGGCGAGCTATGGCTTCGAAGTTGCGAGCTTGGGGAAGGGGAACGGCGTAGGCTGCGCGTCTGCGAGATATTCTTGAATGTTATAGTGCATTCAACATCCTCTCCCGCAAACACTGTCGAATTTTTCCATTGCACAGACACGCGGATATCTGACATTGTCCTGATACCAGCTGCGGGTCATTCCATGGAGTGGAGTTCATAGGGTTAGCGGCTATCGACGTTTGGGTGGGTCGATTCAGTAGACGACATGGACGCAATTGACGAAATTGATGTCTCGATGGTGCAATACCAAAGAGCGCCGACGGATTTGGTGGGTGTTGTGGAACATCGCGACCTGCTAAACTACAGACAATGTTGTTGTCGAGAAAACTGTATCAAATTGCTTTATGGGGGATTTCGCACTCATTCTATAGAACATCTTTGGATTCACGAGCGCGAACCATTTTCACATCGCTTATAAAGGCAGGGCCGTGGCCTGATTCTATGAAATTCTGTCTGCTAGTGGCACCTGAGATTTCGATGATTCAAAAAGCACAGGCTCATGTGCAACACCAGTGGTGGCCCTCTGAGCACCAGACGGCGTCCGAGGCCTCCACTTGAGTGGGGCTCTATATTGCCCTCTGGCAACGAGCTCACTCAATCTGCCTATCCCCTTCCGCCTCCATTTCTGGGGGGGTTTCACACCCATTTCAGCCATTTCGGTCCATATCGTCTCCCCTCGCTTGTTCCACCGCTTCCTCCTTTCATCTTCTTCCTTGTCATTCGGCCTCCATTGACTCTTGAGTATGCGTCTTATAGCTTCGGGAGAGACCTCGAATTGATCTGCGAGTACGGGCGTGGTGTATTTCTCGGGATATTGGGCATGCAACGCTCGAATACCTTCTAGCGTATCTGGTGAAAGCCGCTTCCGCGGTAACCAGCCTGTGTGACCAAATTTCTCTGCCAGAACGCTCTTTTGAACTTGCCAAGGTTCACGTTCGCGCTGTTGGCCTCGGTCATCGTTTGACGCTGTTGAATTCCTTGCGTACCTGCCAGTAGGAGACCAAGCTTTTGTCCTTCCATCGTTTTTGAGACTGAAATCTTTTTGCACCGAGAGCTGTCTGTCTTCAATTGTATTTTGGGGCGGAGCTTGAGGGCGACGACGTGATGCGTAGGCTTCGGGCACAGGCCCACCAGTTTTGCCATCTCTCGGCGTTTCTACTCTTGCACCTTTGTCAGGCCTTAGCTCGTCCACGTTCTCATTCCCACGTCTCTGACCGGATGGAACTTTCGCCTTGTTCGTCGCCCGCGGCTTCGAATCCTCCTGATAAAATCTCAAGTTGTCAGAAGCGTGGATTGGCGCTTCTCCCATTAGCTGCTTGCCTACTTGTCCTCGTCCTTGCCGTAGACCTCCCAAGCCCGAGAATTCTGTGCTTGAATTATGTTGTTGGAGATGGAAATGTTGCGCTCCTGAATCTCGATCGGTAGACGGCGCGGAAGTAAGATCGAAGGCTATGGGACCCGGTGGCTCCAAGGTGCTAATATCATGGCTATCTGTACTAGCAACTCGCAGGCCGTAGCAGGTGTTGAATTGACGTCTGGCCCCTATCACAGGCACAATTCGAGCATGATTTGTAGTTGGTGCGCGCGATGAAGCAGCGAAGCTACCGATGAATCGCTGTAGCGAGCTAGCGGCACATGCGGAGCATGACATGAAGAGAATCTCGGACTCGGACGGACGTATGGTGTCCGAAGGTGAAGATCAAAGAAGGTCTTGCCACTTGTCTAGTGGTGTAGAGAAAATGTTTGCATCGGGGGATCATGGGTGGTGCAATGGCGAAAAACACGCGTGACTGTGAAGCGGGCGCCAAGCCTGTTTGAGTTGCCCAAAGACCTACCCGTAACAAGACTACTCGTAAGGTAAGGTACGAGTATTGTGCGCTGGGAAACACTTCAGAGTGACATGCTTCCTACCCCTATTGCCTTGGTATTTTCGCTATCACGTTAGTCACTACTAACTAAGAGGGTTGATGTTTTCTTGAATCGTGTGGGCTGCAACAAGTGACCTTTGTCCTAGGCTCAAGAGCTGCTAGATGGACGAGTGATGACGCTTCCTTTTTGCCCTCAAGTAGACGAATCTCTCCTTCTTCTCATATCAACGTTCATCATTACTCTACAGTTAGCATCCACGCATGGCTTGGCCAAATCCTTTTCTCAGAAAAAATGAAAATACGAGGAGTGTATGGGGATATACCTTCCAATTATCCTCTGATCATCTCACTGTCGAGCAGATGAAGCCAATGAAACATTCTTATGACATATTAGGGGAACAGGCCTTAGACAGACTCAACCAGATATCTCCGCCCCCGCGCTCTGCCCTTCCTCGTAATTCTGCGAGGCATGGCTCGGACAACGCTGCTACAGACTCGAACACTGGGAAACAGGTTTCCGAACCTCAGAGAGATCTCTACGTTCTCTTACGGGAGCATGCCAACGACGACGAGGTTCTTTGCAAGCTGTGGTCAGAGGTGACTACAGTGCCTTCGTGGGTATGTTGGGATCAGATTGCTCGAGGCCAGGATTGTTTCTACAGGTATGGCGGGCCCGCCTTGACCGGCCTCGCTTTTCAATCATTACTTGGAGGAATGGGAGCAGCCAGAGTTGTGGAGACATTGGCTCGGACAGGTTCGCAACCAAAAGGTCTACTGTAAGGTTTCTTGCTCACATGTTAATGCCCTCTTGCAGGAGGATTCTCTACCAAAGTGGCAAGGCATCGACTGTTGTCAGTACTTCCTACCGTTTCTCTTGGCTTTCCCCCTCTGATGTCAGTAGTGAAACCACACAGCACATATTACAATGCACTCAGTCCTTGGACTCGATCAAACCTGGAGGCGCTGGGCATGCATCTTCAATACGAGTTCGCCTCCTTCACGCCGCCGTTCGCCAGAGAATCGTGAAGTTGGCTCAGCAACGACCGGAGTACTACAACGTGGAAGCATTGGGGATTCCCATCAATGATTTAGACTGCATAGCAACCATCGGTACCTTCTCTGCAACGCTAATCTGGCTATCCCTTCCCCGTCAAGGCATTTGGATGAAGCAGCAAGAAATTGATGATTACATTGCCTTATGGCGGTATATTGCATATCTGACAGGGACTCCAACCGAGCCATTCGAGACGCCAGAAAAGGCAAAGAAAATTATGGAAGTACTCCTGCTCCACGAGATACAGCCCACGGAGACCTCGAAGATCTTAGCCAACAACATCATCAAATGTCTAGCAGCTCAACCACCTTCTTTTGCATCGGAGTCATTTCTCAACGTCAACGCCCGCTTTCTGAACGGGAATGAACTATGTGACGCACTTGGTCTCGGTAAACCCAGCCTCTACTACTGGGCTTTGGCTGCCGGGCAATGCTTCTTCTTTATGTTTATTTGCTACACGTACAGATCAATCCCATCTCTAGATCGGCGGAAAATTGCGGTAAGCAGGTTCATTCCCCTAATGAATAGAGCCAGCTGAGAAAAGGGTTCAGGCGTTACGTAGGATCTTTTGGAATGTAATTGTCGAGAACGAAAGTGGACTTGGGCAAGAGACCACGTTCGACTTCAAGTACATTCCAGATCTCTCGAAGAGCACACTGATGGAGGACGCGCCCAGTACAGGCATCAAGGCACGGGGTATTGAGCGACGAAACCTCCAGGCGCTGGTGATTGGATGTGTTCTCATCGGCGTTGCCGGATATCTTGGTCTGAAGGTCGTGGTGGCTGTTGCCAAAAGAGCTGCGCAGTTATGGTACTTGTAATACAACGAGCATCGATTTTCAAGACACTTTAAAGTGATCATCTCATGGTACGGCTGCTTAATCATCGAGAGACTTTCGAGCCTGCATTCAGAGCCATTGGGAAAATCAATTATTGCAATGGTCTTCTGTATACAATCATTGCTACCAGGTACCCGATCTGGCAAGATGAATATGAACATCTGATTCTAAGTGTTATCGACGTTCAAACGGCAACAGAAAGCGCTATCATGCCTCCGAAATTCGGCAATACCTCACATGTTCATTGCGGTCTCCATGCCAAATAGTGCGATTCACGATAGGAATTGGTAAATCGCTTCGGCAGCTGGAGCGTGCATGGCTGCCAAAGGAGGCTACCCACCCTTCAAGCGTGCCTGACCTTCGTCCTGCATAGTATATACTAGACCATTTTACCTACCAACGAGCCCAAAGCTCTCCACTCGGCGTGGCCTTGGAGCAAGGCTATGACGTTTTGGACGGGGTGCTTCCCAAAACATGGGCGAATTTGTGGACTCTATATTCTGATGATGGACACTTCTTGGGCTTTAATTGGAGATTGGAAAAAGCTGAAGCTTGACCTTTGACGCGTTCCTTGCACATCTGGGGCTCTAGAAGAGCCAACAAGCAGTAGATCCAAGAATTCAAGATCATTCTTACAGGAGTATCACCACCATTGCTCTAACCCATCCTACCATTCAGCGCCAAGTCCAGCGTTCATGTTTCGCCGACATCATCGTCCATCAGTCCATCGTAAAGCTAGAGATTTTCCAACGCTAGGATATGTCGCCTACTCGGAAGTAGTCTCCTGAGCGCCCGCGCTCGTACTGTCCTCGTCTTCAGCCTCCTTGGTTGTGGCCTTTGGATCAAGTTCCTTCGTTTCTTCAGGCTTTGCCTTCAAGGCAAGTCTCTCATCAATCATCTTCGCCAAATAAACATCCAGCAGGTCATTCCCAAACTTCTCATGGCCCACTCTACCGTTCATTTGCTCTTTCACCGCCTCAATCGTGAGCTTGAGTTCGCTCTTTAACTCTTGTGCTGTCTCCGGTTCTAGCTTATCTGTTGCCGACAAAGTAATTCTCTTCCGGAAGGTCTGTAACGACTTGCAGAGTTGCTCCGCCGAATCGTTCAAATCGTTGAGGTTCGCAGTACTTTTACTCCGCTGCCGCGGATCTAAAGACGGATGTCTGGCCTTTGCACGCAATGTGTTGGACGCATTAGACAAGGTTGGAGAATGATCTTGCGAGGACTTTTGCTCGGGCTTGGCAATGGCTGGATAGATAAGATCGTTCTTGTTGATAGTCAGTGATGGGGCGGACAATTTAGGCACTGCAGCTAATGAATATCTGGAGGTTTTGCGTCGAACACGAGACGGCGATGGAGCCCGGCTTCGAATCGGTGAAACCGTATCATCCTCACTCTCCAAAGATTTCTGAAGGTCGGAGAGTTTTGCTCTTGACAATATCCGTCTTATGGGTTGGGTGGAAGTCGGGTTCAATTTCAAAGGAAATTCGGCATCAGTTTGAACGTCATCAGGATCCCCAGATCTTGCCAGATTGGATGACACCTCCCATATCATGACCGTGCCGTCGAGACCACAGCTGATAAGGCATCTCTGAGGCGGCTGGTCTTCCGCTAGCTTCTGAATGAGCTTGATAGCTGATACGGTAGTCTGTCCATGTTCTCTGAGAAGCATAGAACCAGAGTAGTAGTCGTGCACTCTAATCGATTTATCGGTCGAGGACACGCCTATGAGCAGCGGCGACTGCTCCACGATTTCTTCCATTTCATGTACTCCCAAGGAGCTCATCAGTACAGTATCATTAGTAGAGGGATCGGAAGCTTTGAAGCTGTGTATCAGACGTCCTGAAGATATATCGTATCTTGAGATGAGCCTATCCACTGTGGCGACAACGACTAAATTCGGCTCCGACGGTATGCATGTAAATGATAGGGGGCTTGACTTGAGAGTGATTACCCTGATCGGTATGAAGGCCAATGATCGATCTTCTCCAAACGCTAATCTTCTAACGATGATCGTTCGGTCGGAAGATATCGAAAGCAGGCTGGAAGCCCCATTCAGGAACAACACATCCGAGACACTCGCGGCATGGTCATCCAACGTTTGAAGGAGCGTGAATTTGGTATCGTCCTTCTGGAAAAGCTGCAGTGTCCTGTCCCTTCCACAAGTCGCGATGATAGTCAGACTCCCAACTTTAGTGATTGCAATGCCGTTTACATCACCACTGTGCGCTTGAAGGGCCGAAGTATTGTCACCGGATCGAGCAATGAGCCTAGAATCATACTTTCAGTCAAGAGGTCATCATTTGAGGATGGTATGGTGGGAGCCTACCGCAAAACGCCACTCTTGTCTCCAGAGATTAGGAAGCCATCAGACCTAGAATGAGCCACGATCTTCAATTCATTTGTATCGCCATCTTCAACAGACTTTGGCTGTTCCAAAGGGATCTCTATGCTCGCCGTAGATTCACCGCTCAGACGCCAAAAGAGTACAGTGCCTTTCGCAGAAAAGGTCAGAAAATCGGCATCGTCCTCCGCTAGTTTAGGTAGCAAGCTGCATACCCCGAGCACGGCACTCTCATGAGCCGCTAGCCGTTTGGAGGACACAGATGAAGCGCCATGTTCGTCGGACTCTTTGGCGGACTCGAGTTCGATAATGCGATTGGAGTCAATAGTGACTATTCTCTCTCGCACGACTCCAATTGCCACAACACCGCGTTTCTTCACTGTACTGAGAATGGAGGCTGAGCGACGCAAAGATGAGCCGTTGGTAGAGCCTGGTGATTTGCTACCCTCGAGCAAGTCATTCAGGCTTATAGATCTCATACCACCGTTCTGGCCTGCGACGTAGATACGATCCACGTTATTGTCGAGCGTGACACAAAGGATACCAAAATCTACTTTAGCAACTCTTTCAAGCCGCTGCGTCCGTTGAGTATCATCTAGCAGGCAAATATCGCCTTGAGCAGTACACAGGATGGCTCTTTGATCAGAGATTGCAACTACAGCGGTGAAGGTGGCGTCAATAAGTATCCCAAGAAGGCAGTTCCGTCCCGAGAATGTCTTGGGCGTCGGACTCCCTGGCGGGGCGGTAGCAGTATTGTCCATTTCGAGCCGTGTTTTGGACGGCGACATGGGTGTGGCTTTTTCAACCCTCCATACTTTAGCATGTCGAGTCCCAATACTGATCACGCTTTGGCCCAACCAGGTAACAAAATTGACATTGCTGCATTTGTTGCTGGAATGTAATCTAGCCGAACCGTTCTTCGGGTTGATTGAATATATCAGTATAAAAGCGTCGTATGTATTGCCTAAAGTACAAAGCCAACGCGAGTCGCGCGAGAACGCAACAGCAGAGACGCCGAAGCTGTGATCACTAAGGACCGACAAGGGGGTATCGGATGGAGCATTTGGTGTCGTGGAAAACAATAGTATTCTCGGATTGTATCCGGTCTGCTTCAATTAGTGACAGTCAGGCTGCGGACGTGTGGCAACGTACCTCTCCAACGGCCAGGAACTTCCCGCAATGGCTAAGTGACACGCATGTAGCCTCTCTGCTCCAATTGCTAGCCTTGCCATGACCGGGTGAATCGGACGTATATTCCAGGGTAGCCGTAGAACCTATTCCATAGGTTCCGTCCTTGAGTGGTGAACCATGACGACTTCTTCCCGGGGTGTTCGGGGGTGTGGACGGGTTATAGAATGAAGGAGTAGCATTGATTGGCGAGGCGTTCGGTCTGGCTCGGTATGATTGTTGTGTGATATTCAGTTGCTCATCAACTCGATTGAGGACAACGGCAGGACCTGCACAACATACAAAGAAATGCCTCTCGGGTAGCGCATGGAACGCGCTGTTGGAGCTCGTTGTGGTCCCAATGACACTTTTGAGAGTCAGCTGCAAGCCGTTCTCTTCTCGGGAGGATTTCACAGGAGTGTGAGCCGGGGTGAGCGCCGGGTGAAATCGATGTTTTGGTGTGAGCCTCAAGCTTGCAGCATGGCTGGCCGCGCTCATCCTGGGCTAAGAGGCTCTTCGGGACGGCGTAGCATCGACGAGACTGGCGATCTCAGCCACAGGATAGACTGGATAGTTGGAGCCAAAGGATGGCGCGCCAGGGCATCATTATTGGCAGTGTGTGCAGTGACTTTAGACCTCCGCTTTAGGCTCGTTCAACAAAGCTGAGCGCGTCTACGCGCGTCAAGAACAGGTTGAAAGACGAAATGGTAACACATTTTCTACCATTGGTCAGATACAGCGCTTTTGCGGTTGTTTACTTTTACAGAATTCCAGAGTGGGCCGCTTTGCGCCTACCTACCAGGAGGACATGGGAATGTTTCGGAAAGGACATTACCAAAACCCTAAAGCTAAGCTATTCGAGGCCTGAATCACCCTGTCGGTTTCGAGCTGGTAGCCATTACTGATGCCAGGTCAAACCCTGATACTTCTGCTGCAGGACTTCATGCAAAGCTCCGCCGTCGTCGCAAAGATTCGATAACGCCAGAGCTCTCTCAGCCCATCTTCTACAGGATCCATCTTGTGAAGAACAATAAAAGTCAATGGCGCGGTTGAATGTCGTTGTTGTGAGCCATTCAAGCTCTTCAGACGGGTACATGACTGATTGCTTTTCGTTCAATCAGTAGTAAACAAGGGATGATTGGAAGCGAATACGAACGTGCTTGGCGTTTTGTGCAATTGTTGCCACTTGATCGAGTAGCTGCTCTGCTGTATCGACGTTGGAGGTCAGAGCCATAGTGAAGAGGCACCTGATCCATCGAGAGAGTTTCTCTGCATCGCTTCTGTCGTGGCTCCAAGTAGCATTTATAATCTGTTGGAGGCTCGTGATCATAACTGTATTCATGTCAATCGAGGGTTTGGTTCACTGGGGAGGGGAGCCGTACTCTCACTCGGCGCTTCTGAGGAAAGAGTTATGTCTGCCAGTATGCTGAAAATGTCTGGGTCTGCATAGTTTTGGCATTCCTGTAGCAAATAACAGTCAGCGATGAGCCGAAATCTCAAAGAATTGGCATACCTTTATAATTTGGCCTAAGCTTCCCCAATCCTTGAGCCGCGCCGCCGCTTCGTAGTCGAATCCAAGAAGACTTGCGTGTTTTCGCAGCAAATCCTCCTTAGCTCCCCCTTCCAGCCTGTCAACTTGATCTTTCACATGGGTTCGGAAGTCATCGACTGCTTTGCGCACATTGAGATAATGTTGGAGCTATCTATGTGAGCGTATGTCTATCAACGCCAGCAATGTAGCTCACTACCTGATCTTGTATATTGTCCACAGCACGGGCGAGAACAATCAACAAAGAGCCGGACAAGAACTGGCAAAAGAGCCTTCGAAGCGACAGGTCCGCGGCCACGCTGGGATCGATAGCCGTAGGATAGAGATCTAAGAACTTCAGGCAGGCTTGGCTTAGGCGTAGAGTCTGTCCAGGGGCCCAGCTAGTGCAGAATTTCAGAGCGAGATTGTAGCTATTCCTGGAAAACCAGTCAAGCTCCGCTAGCGAGAAGAGGTCATTGGCCGGATCTCTCTTTGACGCTTTTGCACGAACAGCAGCTCCTTCGAAGAGCTTACATATGCCATCGATGCCATTCTTGACTAGCGTGTCAGGATTGTCGATTTCGCGGATGAGCAAGCGAGCGGTACAGCGTAACAGAGCCGGAAGATGAACCTCTCGAGGAGCATTGTAATTGTACTTTTCTAGTAGTCGTTGTATGGAAGCTATCGATTGGACCTGGTCTCCCATTTGTTGTGCTTCTAGGACGCAAGCATAGAGAAGAGTGGCATCGTTAGCAGAGGCATTGAAGACGGTGTCGAGGCACTCCGTGGCCAGGTCTACGTCCTGAGACCTCAGTGCAACCTTGTAAAGAAGATACTGGGTTGACGGATCCTTCCTGTTAGTAGCTGACATCTGAGAATATACCTCTAGAGCTTTTGCTGGGTCCGATGTACCAAGCGCACAGAGAATCAGCTTTCTTTGCAATTTACCAATGTTGAGCGCTCCGGAATTTCCCAACAACGCATGCAACGAGAGCCGACACCAGGCTTCAGTAGCGTCAAAAAACTCTTGGTTGTAGCTTGTTTCTATGCGCTTCCATAGGAGGATCTGTGCAGCATGCGTTGCAGAAGGGCTCAAGGGCATGCTAGACGCAGCCGCCAGACTGTCGAACAGCTCACCAAGAGAATTATGAATATCCAAAGTGCCTGTAGACGTTGTGCAATTCCAGATGATAGTCACTAATGCCTTTTCCAGCCATTTCGGTTGCTCCGCACTCAAGAGTCTTTCGGAAAGGAAGACAGCAAGGACGGTGTGTGCCATTTGCGGGCTTCGGACCTTGAGCTTGTGAACGTGATGAAGTATTGTCTTTACATTCGTGTCAGTCAGGTGCACAGTCCGTATAATCTTCAGAAGCACGTCATTGTAATCCTGCGGCGAGTGCACTGGGTTGGTTGCAAAGTGATCAAGCTTGAGGAGAAGCACTGCAAGCCTATCACCACAATCGATGTCCAGCTTCTGAAGGATGTTCCAGGACTGCTCTCGGCCGTTCTCTCCTTCCAAGTTTAGGAACGCCCGGGCCATGGTATGCATAATGCTGATCTGCAGCTCTCCAGAATCATTGCTCAGCGCTTCCAAGCTCTGATTCGATAATAGGTCGTACGCCTTTTCTAACCAGTATACTGCATCCACCCATTGCGATTTCTCTGTTTGCCTTCTGCCAATCTCGAACAACGTGTCAGCCAATTCTTCTGCTGCAGTTGGCTCCAGCTCTGCGGGATCTGTTTTCAATTTGGCGAGCATGAGCTTTGCGAGGTCCAGCCGATCTTGTCGCCATGCCTGCAGCTCGAGCAATCAGAAAATTATAGTTAAGCAAGCTTTTCTCGCGCTGTGGAGATACTCACTAGCGCAATCCTCAAATTCAAGTATTCGTTTAAGAGGCGCTGAGCGACGTGTCCCTGTTCTCGCGGCATACCTCCTTCGACAGTCGTAACTCTTTCTTCGTAGAACGCGGCCCTTTCGACAACGATCTCTGCGAGGCTCAATTGGCCCTGATCTGATGCTCCGTTCGCTGGGTTAGGAACAAGGAACGCTCGATTGAAGCGGCAGTGACTTCACTAACCTAGACAGTACTTCGAGGTTCTCAGAGCGGACTTAAATACTCTGATATCGTCTGAGAGGATGTGAGACCTTAGTTGATGAGTACCACAACATGACCGAGAGCTTACTGATACTCGACCTGGTGACATGAGTACAGCGCTGCGCGCAGTCAAGAAGCAGACAGGCATAGACTCGTACTGTATAGATAAGCGTTGTAGGTGAGACTGCCTGTGATGAATGATGTACCTTGGCAAGCGAATTCGCCGTCCTTCGCTGCGCCTTTCAGCTTCGACGCCAGATTCCAAAGCCTAGTACCTTGCTTGTCCAGGTCGACTTTCCTGCTTGCCGCAGAGGCATCTTGTATAGAGCCTGCTCTGTCGATTTCTTTGTGAAGTTCGGCTGAGAGCGACGGTCTGATACTTTTAGATGTCAAGATGTTTTCGAGGTTTTTTGCGAACACTGCACGTGAGCGTCAGCGTTTTGCCTCATGTGTGGGCATAGCAGCGTGTATACGCACCGAATGTCGAGTGTAATTTGCTGTCCTTTTCAGCTTTGGTAAGCATCGGTGCCATTACCTTGCAGTAAGAAGCATCAAGTACAAAGAGACGGATTCATCATCACAAGAGATTCGTCACGGGAATACGGCGGAAGGCTTGGCATTGCCAAAAAAATAATAGAATAAAATTGCGACATTATGGGTATTATTGACACAAGCTAATGACCATTTGCGATCGAGTGTCTCTTTTAGCCCATTGAGCATGTCGCCATAATGTTTTCTTAATCCTATTCCCAGTCATCGAATCAAGGACTCATCACCTCGAAAGCAGACCGACTCCATCGCTATGAGACTCATTGGAGTCGTATCACATTACTCGAAGATTGTTGTACATTCGTCACATGTGCGAAAGCAGGAAAAGGGGCATGTCTACGCTCTCCTGGGAATCTGAGGAAGAAAATTGCCAACTATCAGCGAGGGACTATTCCAATTGTCAGCAAATGCCCCCAAGACCACCATGTTAAATTCGTCTCACATGTTGTGATTGTCTCGACGAATTGTAAACGAGAAGCAGCACTTGATTTCCGGATCCGAGGCTGTAAGATCCGGGTTCTTCAAGGAACAAGTGGTTAACATGGCTTTTTGAGAAATGTCGAAAGCGATCGCTAGAAACTTGTCCCAATAGCTGACAAGGTCCTTCTCCACGATTATCTCATGGAGCGCCAGCTTGCCCTGTGGTTTGCTTGTCAAATTTACTACGAACTCATTCGTGAAGACGTTTACTCACGTCCCTAAGCTTTTCAATCGGAACATGTATGAGTTCGGCCATCTCCTTGTTCCCACGAAAGATTTCACCGGTCCTTCTCCAACAGCACGCCGGTATTGCCATACTGGCAAAGACCCGGTCGTACTCCATCAGGCTTCTCTCGAACCACATTTCAACAAAAGTGAGCTCCATATCCGTCAGAGATTGCATGCGTTCACGAAATTTTGGTCGAAACTTGTCTAGCTGTCTCAAAATTCGCTGGCGGGACGCCTGATGCATATTTTTGTCCATGTAGCGATGCAGGCGGGCATAACCTTGAATGTAATTAAAGGGTCTTAGCATTCCAGCATTGTACTTGGCCATGAACACTTTGTTCATGCGTTCTTCAGGGGTATCGTTGCCAGATGGATCTGCTATCGTCATATAGTACTTGTCTTCTTCTTTGTCCGTAGGCTTGACACTCTTTGGTCGTGGAATACTGCTGGGCGGGAGAAGGGAGGCTTGTGCAGATCCTGCGTTTTGGCTTTGCAGTGCATTCAGCGAAGCCTGACAGTTGCTGCCATTGGTATTAGCCACGAGCGTGTTGCTCGAAGATGGGTCTGAATTGAGCGCTTGTGATCCGTCGTTGGGAAAGATGCTTCGATCGTCGAGTAGACTGCTGCTAAGGAATTCATTAAGGAGGTTGTACTCGTTAGTAATGTCAGGCGCGTTGAACATGTAAGACGGATGCAGGCTATGCATGTCCTGGAATTGATTTGGACCTCCAAGATTCCAGTCGTTGTATCCAGAAACTTCTTTCGTCAGTGTATGAGACTAGATGATGTGCAGAAGCCTCACATTGCTGGTTCTTGTCCCCAAAGGTCAGCCCTTGAGTCATGGCATTCGAGCTTTGCGGCATGAATGGTACAGAACTCATCTGCGCGTCAGATATTACTGACGCTTGAGTTAACGGTGCCCCATCTTCCTGCAGCATTTGCTCATTCCCTTGCTGCTGGCCAGTAGAAGGGGCCAGCATGAACGGCAGGGGTTCTTCTTCCTTGACATTCGTTTCATTATCTGACGCTGCATTCGATTGTTCGCTTTTGGAACTCTTCGCCGACTCTCGTGGCTCATCATGGCACAAGTGACCAATACTTCGTTTGACACATCTGGCACAAGGGCGATCCTATACGAGACTCAGCCTTCGTCTGCCCAATGCTCCGCAGTGCCCGAGAGGCACTAACTCAACGGATTTGCTTACCAGGTCACAAGTCATATGCTATTGTAGCCATGATAGCAATCGTCAGCTCTTTGTATCCCATGTAGATTGAAGTGGTCGCCTTATGACAATGGCGAATAGGCGCTGCTTGACATTGTGGATGCAGAAGAAAGAGGAACGTAGCTCACAGATCGCCGACAATAGATGCACGCTGCTCGTAATATGTGTGTCAGCTCATGAACTCGAAGAGTTGGACGTCTACAGCTCGTCATACCCACCATGGTTCACCTTTCGCCTCTTCTTGGGGCTCGCGTGCTCCCCCTGCAGAGAGGCACGTTGCGCCTTGGATTCTTCATCTTTTGACGCCATCGTATAATTGTTCGGTCTTCCATTACCTCACTCTGGACAGCTGCAATGACTTAGGTAAGCTGAAGACTGGTGAGGCGGAAGCTTGGTTGCGTTGCTGGAGAGTTTGAGCAACGTCAGCCCCGCCTCGTGATGCGGGCTCAGAGCGCTTGCGCCTGTGACCGAGCTCTCGTCTTTCTTCACCCCGCATGTATCCTCGCAGGTCGTCGAAACTCGCTCCGCCGATAGATCAAGAAACGTGAAAAAGTTGTTCGACACAGAGCCACACTCCAAGACATCGATCTCCAAACTCTACCTCAAGCTGGCCAATCGTCTAAATGGTAAGGCTCCGGCTTCGAGGCAGTCGCAGCTAGCTAGGCGAAAATGGACATTACTCATGCTGGTTACGTTTTTAGGCCAAACGCAAGAGTATTACTGGTGTCAGAAAGAAACCCCCAAAGCCAGGCCCATCGAAAGCCTCTACCATAAGACATCAGCCAAACGAGTCACAGCCTCAGGACTCGCCGGTGCAAGATTTTGCACCGAAAGCGAGAGAGCTTCTCTCAACCCGACGACTAGCCTTACACAATATTCCATCGCGGAAGCCTCAAGCAAGACAAGTTGACAAGCCAAGAATTAAATATATCTCGCAGAACACTATTCGGTCGAAATGGGTGTTTTTGGACGAGGATGCTCAATCCAGGGTCGAGGCGCTGTTCCGCTCTGTAGAGCTGCCAGTATTGGCCAAACATTCTTCAGAGCAGAAAAAGCTCGAAGCACAAGCCACAATAGGATCGGTCACGAGAACGTAGGTTCAGACCTGATCTCTATTGTGGCGATGACCTAACGATCTTCTAGGCTGAGCAAACGTCTTCCAAAGATGCCGTTCCCACCAAAGTCTAAGGAGGTACACTTCGATTACGAGGCACTTGTAAGGAGTAATGTGAGCTTCCCTTGACAAGCTGTACGTTCCTGCCGCTAATTGGCTATAGCGAGATCTACAACAACGCTTGACCACCTCCATGAAAGTAACTGCGGCCCTCAGCGATGACTATGAAAAACAGAAGCTTGCTCTAGCAACAGAACAACAGGAATTGAAAGACCTAGAAAGCGCTACATAGGCGCAAGTGTTGCAGTCCTCGCCATGCGTGACATTCTTCCACATACCAGGCAACCTTTGGAAGAAACGATATGCTACGAGATTTGGGCTTATCGCTTCCCGGAATACTGTAGAGTTACATCGATCCCAGGTACCAAAGATCTCTAGAGCCCAGTCTCCCGATGACTGAGGACTACCTTCGCCAAAATGAGAAACCACAGACAGGCGGGTCGGTGGGTATTCGCTGCTCCAGAAGCACCCCGGTTTGTAATTGAGAAAGGAGAACGTTGGGTCAGCACCGGTACCCACTATCGTGAGTGGCTAGAGATGGAGTGGAATCCTTGTGGTTGTCATAAGGAGGAAAGCTTTGCGTGTCGCTATGTCGAGGACCTTGCTCGTAGGCTGGATTGTTATTGTCTTTGGAAAGGGAGAGAGACTCGTGAGCGACTTGAAGCTTGAGTCGGTCCTTGTATGGTGCAAGCATCCGAGCCACGGATCGTCAGAAGCGTGAGATACTGGTATCTTCGCTATAGTGTAGGTAGGTAGAAGACGCCAATCACAACTATAACGAATGGAGGATCAGTATCGTCCCTCTCCCACCATCCCCCCTTCGCCATGTAAGGTCCAGAACGAATGTTTCCTGGTTTTGCATTTGTGGACTGTGGCAACCTTGTGACATCCAGATTTATTTGATTTGCTCGGTTAATCGTAGCACCTGGACTTATGTAAGATGGCTGCATGCAGGAATGACGGAATTTCCCGAACCGAGCCGTGACCCGAAGTGGGTATTTGGAACAAAATAATCTTCAAATTTCCATGCAGCTCAATTGTTTCCCAAACGGTACCAAATCACCATTCGCTATCGCCATTCGCTACTTACTAATTGGCCACCACCAAGAGCATGGTGAAAGCGATAGGCCGAGCTTTCTGGCCCGCCAGCAGCGCGACATGCCAATGATACGGTTATTCTTCTTACCTCGGTACTCGTGGGCGCGTAATCAAAGTGACGGATTTACGCGACTTTTCGCGTTTTCCCCCCTATCCCTCCTATACCTCACCCCCCAAATAGATCCTTATATACCGAATAAGCACCTAACTACCCCATAACGTAAATATATTATTGATATAGATACTATATAATATGCTAGTGTACTAGAAATCTTGATAGTTATTAGAATCTTAAACCTAACTATATATAAAATACTAAAATCCGGAGTCGCGCGTAGTTAAAAAAACCCTACTTCCGGCGCGAAGGAAAAAATCGACGAAAGAATATTAAAATCCCTTATCTAGGTAGTTATTAATAGAATAGATAATAAACGTAAATTTTATATAAAATTAATATTAAGTTTAAGAATTTAAGCCTAAAAATAATTATATAGAAAACTCTCTAGAGAATAAATTTCCGATAGTATATTACCTATTTTAAACTACTTATTTCGTAGATAAATAAGAAGAAAAGATTTAAATAAGCGCGCGAATATTTATATTAAATAATAGAAGATTAAATAAAAATAAATTTTTCGGATAAAAACTTATTCGAGAGTAAATAGCGTAACCGTATATTTATAATAAAAAGAGCGAACGAGCGCTACTACCTAGAATATATATAATACTATAAATATTCCGGCCGTTAGTCGCTTATAGTTTAAGATAGAATAATAAATAAATAAGTTTCCGAATTTTATTTATTTCCCGGTAGTATTAAGACTACTATTTTAAACTTAAATTAAAATAATTCGAGAAAATTAATTACTAGTACCGACTATATTAAATAGATCCTTAAACTATTTATACTATTTTAGTACCGGGAGTTAGAAAGAATAAGACTATACCCGATATTTATATAAAATAAGGCCGGGATTTATAAATTTAGAAGGTATTATAGAGATACCCCCTTTATTTATATAGATACCCCTCCGATCGCTATATAAATACCCCCCCCTATATTTAGTTAGTGGCCGTAGTTACCGTAATTATTAATATATTTATTATAGGCTGGCCTAAACCCGGCTCTAGGCCCGGCTCTAGGCCCGGCTCTAGGGTACGACCTCTAAGGTCCGGTTTCAACGTTACTAGGCCCTTAAGGCCAGCCCCGATAATAGGCTTTAATAAGTTAGCTAGGTAACTAAACTAACTCAGTATTTTTTTTTTAAAAAGACGTCGGATTTAAACGATTTAAGGCGTTTCTACTATAGGCGCGTTTTTCGGCCAAGATAAAAGCGAAAATAACGAAAATCCTATTTATATTTACTTTATAGCGATTCTATTATTAAACGCTCGCTATAGTACCTAGATATATACTATATTTGAAGATCTATTTATTTAGAATATTAATATATCTAACGTCGTCGTCGTTAACGGTATTAGGGATAAAGTAGTAGCCTTACTACTATATACCCACGTCGCCTAAATAATTTTATAATATTTTATTATAGTAACCCCGGCTACTAACCCAATATAGGGGGGTGTCTATATAGCGATCGTAGAGGTATTTATATAGGTAAAGGGGGTATCTCTATAATACGTCCTATAAATTTAAATAAATATTAAAATAGTTAAAAGAGTATAGGATCGAGACGTTAATATAGTTATTAAATAACCCTAATTTAAACCCGGATAAATATATATAGAAGGGGATAAAATAGAAAATCCGGGTATATGTCACGGGGTGGGATTTTGCCATGAGTGTTACTATTAATATCTGCCAAGATATCGGGCTGAGCCCTACCGCTAGCCCTATTAGGCCTAGGGTAACACTGGATTCTGGCATATTAGGGCCAAATCCTCCATAGAATAATCAATATCTTTCACACCACTTACTATTATATTGACCCCTTATCAAATGGTAGCAACGGCGACACTAACGTAGAACCATACCTCTTCTACATCAGTAAGAACGATCACACCAGCTGCAAGCAGCAAAACAACCCCTAAAACGGCCAACACACTCCCTGTTGACCACTACATTCAAAACAGCTTGCTCCGCATCGACAGCGAGCCTCACCTGCGTCATCCCTACACCCCCCTGTCGCCTCACCTCGCTGTCGCGATTTCAAAAGCTTTGCGGCTCTGCGCCAAGCTTTGAGGCTCTGCGGGCCTACCCGTAATCGGTCGATAGTTTGGAACACACATTTCTTACTTGTTGACTTCTACATGTAGACGCCACTTGCGTCATTGCTTGCGATACCCCATATGAGCGTGTCAACGAGGGCGTTGACTTCTTTCTTTCAAAAGGGGCGATTTGTCACGGGGTGGACTTTGGCAGGAGTGTTACCATAGATATCTGCCAAGACGGCGGGCTGAGCCCTACCGCTAGCCCTATCGGGACTAGGGTGACACTAGGATTCTGGCATATCAGGGCCAAATCCTCCATAGAATAATCAATATCTTTCACACCACTTACTATTATATTAACCCCGTGTCAAATGGTAGTAACGGCGACACTAACGTAGAACTATACCTCTTCTACATTAGTGAGAACGATTAAACTAGTTATATATAGTACCTTTCCGGTTAATACATTCCCTATTAACTACCACATTCAAAATAACTTACTCCGCGGCGATAATAAACCTTACCTATATAGCGCTTCCGTACCGTACCGAACGACGGTACCGATCTCTTCGTTAAATTATCGAACCGACGACCCTATAGCTCAGCTTATTAAGCTCCTATATTTACTTTATTCGGGGCTTTTTAAATACATCGCCTTCGAACTAATCCTCCTACTCTATATATAGAGGCTTCCGTATTATACTACTTTAAATAAATACTTTTAAGCTCTTTATTAAGTTATTAAAATAATTTTCTATTCTTTATTTTATTTAAAATATCTTTAATATACTACTTTTAAAATATCTTACTTTACTATAATACCCTTATAACTACGTTATATTAATATTAATTTTATTATCTCGTTATTAATTAACTAGTTCTAGTATCTTTTATTAATAAGGCTTTAAAGGATATTAAAAGAATTTAAACTATTTATAAAAGTTTAAAAACTATATAAATTATAGATATAATTAATTAAGAGGCTCCGCGGACCCCTAAATTATAAAAGTATAACTTTTTATCTTTTAAAAAAAGCGTTTTATTACGGGGTAGGATTTTGCTATAAATATTATTATTAATATTTATTAAAATATCGGGCTAAGCCCTACTACTAGCTTTATTAAACCTAGGGTAATACTAGATTTTAATATATTAAGGCCAAATTCTTTATAGAATAATTAATATCTTTTATACTATTTACTATTATATTAACCCCTTGTTAATATATAATAAAATAATTTTAACCTCGAAAGATATATAATTAGCGGCGAAGTATAAATAGTTTTAATTAATAAAATAATAAGTTTATATAAAGTAGATATATTCTATATTTAAATAGTACCGGGATATAATATTTAAGGCCGCTAGCGTAGAGCTAGCGGCTTAGTAATAGTATAAAAGACGTAAAGTAATTACGGGGTTTATTATTAAATAATTCTTGAATTCTAAATTTAATAATAGAACTAATCTTTAAAGATTCTAATAAAACGGGGGAATATTAACTCGATATAAAATTATTAAAAGTTAGAACCCCGCGATACTAAGGCTAGAACCCTGTATCGATAAATAATAATATTATAGAAGTAGCGGAGCGTAGGTATATATAATATACTAACGCCTTTAGCGGGGCGTAGGTATATATAATATATTATTATTTTATAATTATTTCTTTTTTTAGGCCCTAGTCTCTAGGTATCTAAATATTTTAGTTAAAAAATATTTATTAAAAAACGTTTAAACCCCCTAAAGGAAACAAGAGAAAAAAGTTATTTAATATAGTAACGTTATTATATAGTAACCTAAATATAAAGTTATATATTTAATCCTTTAATACCTATAATATTAGTTACGGAATAGTATTTAGTTAAATTACGAAGTTTATTAAAAAACCTTTAAACTCCTTAAGGGTAATAAGGAAAAAAAGTCTTCTAATTTATACTATCGGTTTTATAGCGCTAATATATAGTACTAGTTACGGAGCGATACGAAATTATTTCCTATAGTATTATTATATAATATTAATAGTAGAAGAGTAATACTACTAAACTACCTCTACTATATAGTAGTACTAGTAGTAAATAAATAGTATATTTATAAAGTTGTCTCTATAGTATTAATATATAGTAATAGTAGTTAATTAAATAATATTTCTTTCGTCCCTATAGTATTATTATATATAATAGTAGCGGAGCGAAATAGTATATATTATTATTCCTATAACGCTTATAGTACTTATAGTAAATATAGTATATTAAATTATTTCTATAGTATTTATAATATTAGTAATAGAATAACGGTAGTTACCTTTACTATATACTCTTATTATATTATAAAAATATTAATAGTAAGATATTATATATAAACGGTATAGCTCTAATATTATACCGGGAGATTAGTAATAATATAACTACTATAATAACAGTTATATTTATTAATAAAAGCGAGGTAGCGGAGCGGAGGCGCGTATCGATATACTATAATAATAAGGTATTTAACGCGACGGTTTATTATTAAAATAAACTCGCTCGCTTATTTATTTTCTCTCTTCGTAACTTCTTTAGTCTTTCTTGTATATTATTACTCTAACTCTATAATAGTGTTCTAGTATTATAATTAATATATAGATAATACTCTCGTTATATATAATTTTTTTCTAACTTTATAAATAGCTCCTATTTACCGATAGTATTAATTTATTTATATTAATATAGTTTAGTTATAAATATACTAGTAAATATAACTAGTCCGTTATTAGCGCGATTATATAATATTAATTATAATAGTAATTTATTATACTTTATAACTCCCTTACCGGGTCTACTTTTATTAATTTAATAATAATTATATTCGAGATACGTCCCCTCTTTATATACTTTATTATATTAATTACTACGGAATCGATTATTATATAAAGGTAAATTATAACCGTAAACTCTAAAATAGTATATATCAATAATAATAAATCCCTAAACTTTTCCGAAGGAAGGTAAGGAGATTTATATATTAATATACTCGTATTAATAATAAAACTCCTAAAAAAGAATATAAATATAATTTAATAAATAAAGAAATTACCTAGTAGCGTAAAATATAAATAAAATAATAATAACTAGTAGGTAAACCTCTACTATAATTATTAATTTATAGAATTAATTGACGGCGGCGAATTAATATATTAAGGAATTAAAAAAAAAAAAAAAAGTTTTCGAAGAAGAGGTCGAGAGTTTCCGTTAATATAAACGGGACCTAAAGAGCCCTAAGGAAGATAATATCTTTAAGGATTATATTAAGGAGATTATATTTTCTTTTAATAATTCCGATAATAACTAAATCTTTCGTACGATATAGTAGCGATATCGAATTCTTTTTTTCTTAAATCGGCGCTAGCTAAATTTACCTAGATATATTATTTAATAATATATTCTAGGCGTTTATATAAACTATATTTAAAATAAAAATATTTTTATAAATATAATATCTTATCGTTATTATATATAAATAGTTTAATAGTAAATTAAATTTAGTTATACCCTAAAATTATATAATAAAGTTATAAATATAGAGGAGAACGTCCGTTATATAAATATTAATATAAAAGTAGTAATATTTATTTTTAATATCGGCTTCGTTTACTCTACTTTATTATCTTATATAACTAGGTAACCTCTTTAATTATATTTATATATTTATATTTATTACCCGCTTATTTAAAGGTTTTAATTAGTTTATTAATATTAATAAACTCTTCGTCTAATAATTATTAATTATATTCTTCGCCTTAACTAGTTTATTTAACTTTATATTAAATATCTTTTTTATTTTTAATTTTATTAATTACCTCTTCTACCTCCTATAGTTTATTATTATTAATAAATTCGGGGGCTTATATAAAAGATTCCGCCGTATTAATATAATCGCGAAGATAATATAATTTAAATAACGATATATAAAAGATATTATAGATTCTATATATAGAAAGTAGTAGTAGGCGGTAAATTTATACTCTTATTTTATTAATAATCTTAAAGGGCCTTATAAACTTATGATAATTTCTTATTTAGGCGCTTTTACTTTAAATTCTTTATTATTAATATAATTAAATCGCTAACTATATAACTTTATAGTTTATATATTTTATTATATTATTTAGTTTAATACTCGGTAGCGCTTTAAAGGCGCTTTATAGTTTTATTCTTTAAAGTTTATAATTATTATACTTTATTATTTATAATTAGTATTTTTCTTTCTCTAGAGTTATCCTCGACCTCCTAACGGATTTTAAAATAATAACTATATATATAAAAAAACGACGTCGTTTTAACGGCGGTACTCTAATTATTATTTATTAAAAATTCTATTATAGGTAGTAATCTAGCCTAAATTAAAAAGTATTTCTATCTATTCTATATTTAGTAATTATACTGTTAAATATTAATTTTAATATATTTCTTAAAAGAGCGAAAAATCTCTTTAATTCTATAATTGAATAAAAAGATAAAACGAAAACTATATTAATAGGATTTCACTACCCTAAAGAGTTATGAAATTAGTTAAGATAAAAGAGAATAAGAGTAGTAGAGATAAGATTTAAAGTACTAAAATAGGGAGTAGGCTATTAACGCGTTCTAACGCGACGAAAATATCGTAATAATAAAATAAGACTAGTAATTAAACGAGGGGGTATAAAGAGGGTATAAAAGTTTTAGAAAAATTAATAATAACTATAATAAAGGCTATAAAAGATATAGAATATAAGGAGGTATAATAAATAATATATTATAAATTATAACTAACGTAGATCGCGCTAGGGATAGTCCTTAATTATATATAAGAATTAATAAAAGAGCGTAGGCTTTAAGAGGCCTAAATAGACTCGCTAAAATAAAAGATTTAGAAATTTAAGGCGAGGAGTATACTTATATTATTAATATAAAGCTAGGCTAATATTACCCGTAGATATATATTTATTTTATCGAGATATATAGCCGAAACGAACCCCCCTCCCCCGGTAATAACAATTAACGCGAAAGCGAAGTAATTAATAATTAGGATAAATAATATTAAGGCTAGAGGATAATTTAGGAAGGTAATTAATTTTTAATTAATTAAAATATTCCGGAACGGAGCCTATTTAATAACGGAGTCGATCGTCGGAGTAAAATAAATAATAAAAGAAGACTTCGTTTTATATTATATAATAGTAAAAGTAAGGTAAGAGTTAAAGAAAATAATTAAATAAATAAAAAATATTAACCCCTCGGCGAGAGTATTAAAATAAACTTATATAATAATAATATATAGTGTAAAAAAAGAGGCCGTCGATATAAATAATTAAAAAACGGTAATAAAGATATTAAAAAAAGATAACTATAAACTATACTCGGGATTAGATATCGTAAATATAAAATAATTAGGATTCGCCCTTAAGCTAGACGAATATAATTATAAAAAAATAAATTTAATACTCCTTCTTAAGATCCCGGACCTAAATATAATAAATAAATTAATAATAAACGGGTTCCTAGAAAGCGAATAATTATTATTATACGAAAAATAAAAGAGAATAAGTAACCCGAGGTAGTATTTTAATTACTAGGGGTACGATTATATAACCCTAATTTATAAAAACTAGTCTAAATACGGGATATATATAAAATCTTATTAATTATACGAATATAATATTAAAAGCCCGAAGGAAAAGCGTTATACGGTTTACTCTAGATATTATAAATCCTAGAGTAGAGCGTACCTAGTTAGGTAAAAAAAGATATACCGAATCTAATAAAAATTAAAGAATAAATTTAGGTAGTTCGCGGTATTATTAAAGATAGTAGCCTTAAGCTCCTAGGTATAACTAATTAATAATAAATTTATATTAATACTAGCTAGGGGTACAAGAAAGAGGAAGACGATAACGAATATAATTAATAAAATTTAAGATACGGTTATTATACCTAGGAAAATAAAGAGGCCAAGATAAAATAATAAATTAATAATAATATTTAGGTAAATAATCCTTTAAGTCCTAAATAACTTTTTAATAACGACGTTCGATTAATTAAATAAAAACCGGTTAGAATTAATATTATTAAATAACTCAGAAATAAATAAGGAATTTACGGATATAATATTAATATATAATAAATTATAGTACCCGACTTAAAGTCGTATAATATAATATTAGGAAGGAGTCGAAGTTAATAATAAAGTTACTCTAAAACGAATAAATTAAAGATATCGATATTATAATTATTTAAAAACCTAGTTAAAATCCTACTACCTAAATATTATATAATAATAATATTAATTATTTCTACCTAATATATAAGGGAGGCCTAAAGGCCCGTATATACTTTTATATAAATAAAAGGATCGATATAAATAATTAAAAGTTAATCTATTATAAAGGCGACCTATATTTTATAAAGATTATATTAAACGAGCGAAGGAATAAAAAGGAATCTCGATTAAATATAATTAAAGAAGAAGAGGCTACTAGTCGAGGAATCCCCTATTATAAAGAGGTATAAATTTATAATATATATAACCTATTACCGATATAGTATACCTCGATTAATAATCCGTTAATATTATTATTATTAGAGGAAGTATTAACGGAGGAAAATAAATATATCCTTTTAAAGAATTCTAACCTCTATTACCCTAACTAGAATAATACTAGGCGATATATATATTATACTATAATTAATTATCTTCTAGGAATAATAGAGTCGAGGGAAATAAAATTAGGGTTATTAAAAATATTTATTATATAAAAAGCCCGAGGATATAAAAGTATAATCGATTTATTATTCTTTACGAGAGGAGTATACTAGGTTATAAATAACTTTATAATCCGCAAAGATTTATATTATAACTCCGATTATAAACTAGTAGTAATAGAATTCGAGTAAATATAAAAAAGAGTAATATTATATACTCGGTATACCTAAAAGAAAATTAAGGATAACGTTATTTAAAAGGAAATATAATAGGGTATAAAATCTTTTTACTAGGCGCTAAAGAGGCTAAAGTTCGAAAATAAAGAAAATATTAATTAATATTTAAATAAAATAATAAGAGGCTTCTAAAAAATTATCGAGTTTATAATCTTATAGGCCCGTTTATATTAAAAAGCTAAATCTTATTAAAACTCCTATTATACTAATATTACGCTAAAGGTAAAGGAATATATAAAGGAGTATAAACGAAATTGAAATACCCGGACGGAGGAGGCCCTAAATACGATAAATAATAAAAATATATTTTAAAAAAAAAAATTCTTTTAACGAGAGAGTATATATAAAGCCTCGCTAAAGCCGACGGGAGTATAAAAACTCGTAAAATAAAAAAGAGAGAAGAATAATTACCTTAAAAAACTTCTTTAATTCCTAGTTATTAAAGACGGTAAAGGAGGAAAAATTAAAAACTTCGAGAGTAAAATAAAAACTTTATAAAGAGTATTATTTCCCCCCCTACGGACGATAAATTTAAATAATATCGATAAAATAAAGTATTTAAAGCCCGTTAGAATAAACTAGGAGATAATAAAAATAAAAATATATAAAATAATATAATACCCAGCTACCGATAAAGTACTAGGAATAACTAGAATCCTAAACCGATTCCTAAAAATTATAATAAAAACGGAAATAATAAACGTTATTATCTATTTATTCTAGGCCTACTTTAGATAGGGATACTACCCGAGGTACTTTAAAAAAATAAATATAATAATCTTTAAGAAATTAAAAAAAGGCGATTATTTAAAGCCAAAGTTATATAAATTTATTATACTCCTTAATATACTTAGTAAAGCGCTAGAAGTAGTTATCTCTAGAAGGTTAAATAATATAACGGAGGAGTACGAACTACTACTATTATAATAAATAAAGATTAGACGAAAGTATTTAATAGAAACCGCGCTAGAGACCCTTATAAATATAATATATATTATATAAAATTATAGTAGGAACGGGAGGGGAAAAATAATAAACCTACTATTATTAAATATAGCGGGAGCGTTCGATAATATCTTATATAAAAAACTATTATACGATTTATAAATAAAAGGTATTCCGAGCCTAATTATTAATTAAATAATAAACTTTCTATCGGATAAAATTATATCCGTAATATTTAAAAGAAGAACGAGTACGATAAAGGAGGGAATAACGGGTATTTTATAAGAATCGCCTATTTTACCTATACTCTTTTTATTCTTTAATATATTATTAATCGAGGAGTATACTAAAATAAATTTACCGGTATAGGTCGGAGGATTTATAAATAACGTCTACCTACTCGCCTATAACGAGAGTATAAAGAAGAATTATACGAATTTTAAACGGGCCTATAATATCTACTTAAAGTAAATAATTATTTATAAAGTATTATTTACCCCCTAGAAGTATAAACTAGTTTATATATCTCGAATACCGAAGAAGTTTAATATAGAAATAGCGATAAATTTTAAAAACGTAATTATCGAATTTAAAACGAGTATTAAGATTTAAGGACTATATATCGATTTAAAATTAAAATAAAGATTATACCTAGCCTAGATTAAGACTAGGGCGACTAATTAAAGTCGTATTATAAAATACCTAATTAATTCGGTATAGGGCGCTACCTTCGCGAAGTATAAAATAATATATAATATAATAATTAGATTAATATTAATATTTACGGCTCCGATATAATATTAATTAAGGGGAATAACGGAGGCTATAAAGTGGTATATAAAGATATTAATAGTTATTTAAAACGACTACCTTAAAATGGGTTTAAGAGTATTTAAAATTATTTTAATTCTAATACTCGAGGCTAAATTAATAATCGTATTAATTAACCTTTAATTAGACCGCCTAGTAATACGATATTAAATAAATCGGGGGACCTATTTAGTTATAACTATAAAAAATACTCGGATTTAGAATAAGCTCTAGCGTAGAGGAGGTAGGTAATAATAAATATTTCCGATACCGTCGACAGAAAAAAAAGCCTAGGTATTTCGCGCCCTAAAATTTAAAAAATAATATAAAGTAGTTATAATTATAAAGAGGAGAAAAAACTAGATAAACCTAATTAAAAACGTCGAAGAATATTAAAATATTAAGGTTATCGATTAAAGAGTAAAAAACTAGGCCCGTTAATAATAATTAGATATAATAAAAGAGTTATAAAATAATAATCTTTATATAAACTATTAACCCGGCTTAAAAGGGAGATTTATTTAAAGACCGGTTCGATTATTATAATTAATTAAAGAAGGCTAAAAGCTTTATAGCGGTATAATTAAAATACGGTAAAATCGGACTAAATAAATTCCTATATTAAATAAAGGTATTTATAGCCCGTAGCGCTAGCTACTAGTATAAATAAAAGAAATAAAGTATAAAGTATATATTATTATTTTACCCGGAACTAGCTAGGGATAAAACGGAGCTAGTAGAATAAATAAATATATATAATTTTAAGAAGATATTAATATAGGCCTAAAATATATATATAACCGCGCGGTAGATAATAAAAACGGGATAACTCGGTTAATTCTCTTTTATTAAAGAATAGTTAGTATAATTTAAACTACTATTAGGACCTAACGATATACCTAGACCTATAAAGAAGAGGAAGAAAAAGAAGAAACTACCGGCCGGAGGGCCGTAGGTATCGACCGTTTAATAAATTTATAATAAAGCGGCCTATAGGCCTATAAGATAAATAAATAAAATCTAAAACTAAAATAAAAGGGAAACGGAGAAAAGAATAAATAATATTTTAAAATAATTATAGTCATCGGATACTAATTAATAAAAAGAGGAAATAAGTTATTAATAAGTTAGAGTTTTTAATTAACGAGGTTTCTTTAATGATTAATAGGCGCCGCTAGTAGCCCTATTAAGAGAGTATTCGCGGAACTCCCTTATTAGTAAAGTAGTTTTACTAGAGTAAGTATATAAATTAATTAATTAATTAATCAATCAATCTAGCCTAATTAATTTATTTATTATTAATAAATATATATAAATAATACTCTAGTATTTAATTTTAATACTTTATCTACTTATCCGTTTAAAGGTAAAAGGTAGTATTTAAATATTATTTAATTTTCGAATAAAAATATATAACCGATTAAAAAGCGCTCGTAAAAATAGAGCCTCTATTGTTAATAATACTATTAAATATATTATAGCGGTAAATAATTTTAGAATAAAATATTTCCGTTAGTTAAACGGTATTAATTTTAATAATTATAAATATATATTTAATTATTTTAATAAATCGATTTATAACGATAAAGATAATATTATAAACGATATTTTTATATTTACTAGGCGGTAAGTTAATTATAAAAATTATTAAAATTTCCTTCTATAATTAAATAGTAATAGGAAGCGAATTTAATTTATTATACGGGCGATATTATAGCGCCTTTATCCACTAATATATATCGTAAATTTTAATATAATTCGTAATTTACTTTAGGCTACCCTCCTAGAAGAATTTTCGGGTAAATAATTTATATAATTTCGTAGCGTTAAAATAGTTTATTAAAGAATTATTATAATACCTCTTTATAAACTCTTCCTTTAGAGCTTTATCCTTTAATATATAAAAACGACTATTATATCTTAATAATCTCTCGGAGTTTATAATTTATACTTTATTCTTTATATAACGGCGGTTCTTTAATATATTCGTTTTAGTTCGAAAAAAACTTACCTAATTATTATAAATTTATTATTCCCGAATTAGTATTTTAATAGGCCTTTTAGGATTATTATATATAATTTTAAATACTACTATAATATCCCGCCTTAAAATTACTACTCTTAATTTTATAATTTAAAAAGTAGAGGTTATAATTACTTTTACTTTTTTATCTTTTTTTAATAATTAACTATTAGTTTAAAGAGTAAGTTTATTCTAAAGTATTAATAATAATTTAATATTTAACGATAATACTCCCTTATAATTAAGGCGCCGCGACGGTATATTAATAAAATTTAATTTTCTAGCCCGATAGAAGATTTTAAAATTATAGGTAATTAATTTAAATACTTAACGGGCCTACCTAAAGTTTAACTCCTTCTATTTTATAAAACTCTTTAAATTATTATAATTAATTCAGACTTTAATATAATAAAGACTACTTTCTAAATAATATTATTATTATTTCATTACCGTTATAATAGCGAGTAATTTTTAATTATAGGTTTTATAGTTTTATTTTAAGGGATTTAATTTCCGTAATTAAAATACTATAAGGCGCTAATAACTATTTTTATCCTATTATAATAATATAAAGTTAAGATTAAAATTAGAAGTATCCGTCTTTATATATAATTATTTAGTTAGATTATAATAATATAGAAAAGACGTATTTACGAATATATCTCGTAAGATTTAAAACGTTTCCGTAGCGCCGTTTATTTATTTTAACGGATTTATTTTCTTATTTATTTTACTACTTTTAAATAGGTTAATAAACGACGTAGTTATATTAAAATAATTATAAATAAATTATTTATAGAAATTAACGAAGCCTAAAAAGATTTATACCTCCTAATATATTTTTAGTTAAAGTTATTATTTAATAATTTTAATACGTTCCGGGTTTATAGTTACTTTATTAATAAATATAATAAAATCTAAAAACTCGACCGTTTCGGTATTAAATTAGTATTTCTTAAAGTTAATAAATAGCTAGAACTAATATAATTATTTAAATATTTATTTAATATACTATTAATACTCCGCCGGATTAATACTATAAATTAGGATATTATCTAGATATACTATATATATTATATCTACTAAATATATAAATATATAGTTAATATAAATTTAAAATATCGCCGGTGCGTTAGCGAGCCTAAAAGATATAATTAAATATTCGAAATAATTATAACGAGTTTAGAAAATAATTTTTTATTTATCGCCTTCTTTAATCTAGATCTTATAATAAATATCCTTAAAGTCTAATTTTATAAAGATTTTAGAACCGTATAAACGGTCTAATATCTTAATAATTAAGAGTAACGGATATCGATTCTTAATAATTATTATATTTAAATTTTAATAATTAATATAAAGATATAACCTACTATTATTTTTAGGTATAAAAAGAATAAGTATTTTAATTAAAAATATTAAATAACGGATCCAGTTTTTATAAAATAAAAATTCTAAATAGTATCGTAACTCCGATAATTTAATTTAAAATAAATTATAAAAAGGTTTATAAGCCGGTTCCTTATTAATCTTTATCTTAATAACGTGATTTTTTTATTTAAAAATAAGTAAGATACTCGCCTTCTCGTTAAAAAAAATATTATAAAACTTTATAAATTCTTTAAGAATCTTTAAGTTAAGAAGTTCTTCCTATTTATTTCGCGTTATCGTAACGTATATAACCGCGAATATATTCGGTTTATTTTTAAAACTATTAGTGAATTTAGCCGGTTTCTTAATTTATAAATTATTAGAATTAATTTTAAACCGCTATTAGTCCGCTTTAGAATTAATTAATATTTTTAATTAACGTAATTTAAATATATTTAAAATAACGTTTAAATCTTTAAAGTTTATAGTATAGAATAGAGTATTATATTTATATCTTTAATTTTAATTATCGACTATTTAATAGTTTAATTAATATATATTATAATAATATATACTTTACCCGTTAATTACTTTAGCTAGTAGTAAAGTAGTATTATAAAATTCTAAATTATTTTTAATAACGAACTACTATAAAATTAAATTAATTTATACTTTAGAGTTAATTAAAATAATAAACTATTTAATTTTATTCTAAAGAATAATCTAATCTTTAGAAAGAATAAAAGGGTATATTTTTATTAATCGTTTTTCTTATCTTTCTTCCGAGGCGTAAATTAGGTTTAATTATTTTTTACCGATATTATACCGATATATATAACTAGTTTATCTATATCGGGATATTCCAATTTAATATAATCTTTTATTTTATAATAATAATAAATAATCTTATTATATAAAGAATGAGTAATATTAATTTTATATTTATTATCTTTCTTCTTTAAATATACTTATTTAGCGTTATCGCCGGTATTAGATTTAATAATTCGGTTTATTATAAATTTTCCTTTATTAATATTCTTTAACTAGGAACCCGAATTAAAATTAAAATTATTTATTAATTATATATACTTTAGATTCTTTTTTTATATAATAACCTAGGTAAGAATTTCTTCCCTTTAAATAAATATACTATTAATATTAAAAATCTTATTTTTAAATTTAGGTCTAAATTTAATTAAAAAGAAATTTACTTTATACTCCTCCGAAAACGGGGGTAATTAAATCTTTATTTCTTTAAAGTAGGTTTTAAATAACGATACTTTTTAGTAAAATTATTATTTAATTTCCTCCTATTTCTCGTAGGCGAGGAGACGGCGATTAATTAAATTCGTTATTAAATTAAAAAGAAACTTCTTAAAAAAGTTAAATATAATATTAACTAAATTATATAAATTATAATATTTATATTACTACGTTAAAGGGTTACTTTTTAACGAGTTTATATAATATATAATTCTTAAATAGTCGGTAGTAAAATATTTAGGATTAATTAAAAATTTAACGTTTACGTCGCGGAACTAGTATAAATATTTACCTTCGCTTATACTTTTATAAAAATATATTTTATTAAAGTATAGCGTTTTCGCCCTAATAAAGATATCTCTACTAAATATAATTAAACTTATTATTATTCTATTAGTAAATATAATAATTAGGGGATCTTTATTATAAATAATAAATTCTACTAACGCTCCGCTAGCGGGCGTAGAAATAATAAAATTATATAATTTTAAATTTATAGTTTATAATACCCCTAATTCTTATTATTATTTAAAACGACGGTTTTCTTTTTTAATAATTTTAAATTATATATTTAAAATCTTTTCGAGGGTAGTAATACCTTCGAATTCGTTATTATCTTTATAACGGGGGTCGTCGGAGGGGGTTTAATTAATATTATTATTATTAAATTCTTTTAGACGTCCCGAGGTTAAACCCGATATTATAATAATAATAAATCTTTTCTTTAAAAAGATTTAAAAGATTAAAACTATAATATTTAAAACTACTAGCGTAGAGCTAGTAGTTTAATAATAATATAAAAAATATAAAGTAATTACCGGGTTTATTATTAGGTAGTTTTTAAATCCTAAATTTAATAATAAAACTAATCTTTAAGAATTCTAATAAAACGGGGGAATATTAACTCGATATAAGATTATTAAGAGTTAGAACCCCGCGATACCAAGGCTAGAACCCCGTATCGATAAGTAATAATATCATAAAGGTAGCGGAGCGTAGGCGTATATAACGTACTAGCGCCTTTAGCGGGGCGCAGGCGTATATAACGTACTACCGCTTTATACGGGATATAATTAAAAACCGTAGTTTTTCGACTAAATAGTAACTTAATAGCGTTAACATTTTGGTTTAGAATAGCGTTTATATACAGCTTTAATTTCTGCTACTTTGTACGTTATTAGAATAAGAATTTCCCTTTTACCCTACCGGAGCGATAGTCCTCGCTTGGGCCCCCGGTCTAGCGTCGGGGCTAAGCCGCTACCGAGCTTAATACCGCCCGCGTAAACGCGAACTACGAGAAAAACGTACGTATACTATTAAACTACCGGTAAATATAACGAAGTAGAGGTAACACCCCGAGGAAAGATTTAAACATTATATATAAAGATAATAAAGTAATAATTCTATAATAACTTCTATAAATCATAAATATAATAATAATATAATACGATTAAGGCCTTTAATTATCGCTATTTATATTATAGAAGCTTTATATTATCGTAGAAAATAATAATCTTAAAGAGAATCCTCGGTAAAATCTAAAGGTTAATTTTTCGATAAAATAAACTAAATCTTTAGACCAGCGAGTCCTTTTTAGACTATCGCTTTATATTCGCGAAGTTAGTTTCTTTTTTACGGGGGAACTCCTATAATAATCTCTATAATCGTTTTTTTAAATATAGAGCGACAGTCTAAAGATTTAGAAAAATCGGCCGTAGGCCGAGCGAAATTTTTATAGTATAATCATTAATCTAGGCTATAATCGTCGGTTTTTAAAATAATTTAAATAGAAAATCCTCGTAGATTACTTTTCTCGAAAGACTATAATCTAAATACGAATATAGATAGGATATTACGAGAAATATAATTAAGATAAAGATCTTAATTAAGAATTTATCTAAATATCTTTTATCTTTATTAAATCTTCTATAGGATTATCTAAATTCCTATCCTATACTATCGGTCGCCGTTATAATTATCGATATTTACGCGTAATATCCGGGGACTTCGTTATTATCTTTATTTTACTACTCTTTATATATAAAAAATATATTATTTATTACTCGTTTTAATACTTTAGTCTCGCTTTCTTAATATCTTCCTCGTTAAATACCTTTTATTTTTTACGGATCGTCTTAATTAGCTCGGTCCAAATTCGTCGTCGATTCGCTTTTTTTTTAGTATTAAAGATAGTATACGATACCTAAAAAGCGTCTTTATTTACGAAGTTTTAGAGATTTTATATAATCGTCTAGATATATCGTTATTATTAATATTCGATAAAAGTATTATTTAGAATAACGTACTTTTTATTCTTAAAAGGATTTTTTTAAGACGTCCTATACTATAGGGTAATACCTATAATATAATTATCCTAGGTAACGTAAAGATACCGGTATACCCTTTAATAAAAATTAGTTTAAATTATCCTATTATCGAAATAAAAGGGGAATATCCTCTAAAAAGCTCGCTACTTTTAGATTAGAAAAAAGATCGTCGTTAGTAAATTCGATTTTAATATTATTAAGGATAATTTATCGTTTTCGAAAACGACTTTATTAGAGAGTAGTCGATAAAGATAACCTTAAAGGCTCTAATTATCTAGGAACTCTAGTAACTCTAATAGTAGCTAACTAAACGATTTTATAAATAACGTTCTTAATACTAGAGCTAGACTTCTCGTAAAACGAGAAAATATAATAATATTCGTAGCGATTCTCGATAATAACGTTATTCTTCTTTAGTTTTAATAGTATAGTAGGATTCGATAGGGAGGTATTACCTATAATAAAATAATAGAATTATAATATTAAAGTCGTTAATAGAGGAGGGAGGAATTTATTATCCGCGAGGATTTATTTAGGTAGAAGTTTATAATATAAAGATATTAATCTCTTTTAAGGTAGAATAAATTATTATATTAAGTTTTACCTTAATACCTAAGGAGTCTAAAGAGATTAAGCGATTTCTTTAAAAATTCTCTCTTTAGTAACTTAATATTCGTCCGTTTAAATTAATAATATATTTCGTTCCTCTAGATATCGCCGATCTAAGAGAGAAGCGGCGTTATTAATAAAGTATTATTAAATAGATATCGTAGATTAAGTTTATTATCGTCTTTAATTAATCTTCTATCTTTTTAAGGCTAGTAGTATAATAATTAAAGCGTAAATAATTATAAGAAATAAGGATAATTTTAAATATTTTTAGAAAATTACGGCTAACTAAATACCTCCGCCTATCCGCCTACGTAGACTATTTATCGTTCGTATCTATTATATACTCTCTTAATCTTATTTAAAAACGATAGATATAATTAATAGTATCGCTTCTAACGCCTTCCGCTAGATTATAGGATTTTAATTTAATTAGATTATTAATAATAAAGACTTTATTAAGTTTAAATCGTTCGATATTAAAAAGAATATATAGGACTATAAAGTAGAATTCGAAGTAATAAAGGATACTATAAAAGATACCTCGAAAAATACGTATATAAAGAGAACTCAGGATAATTATCGAGGGTATTCTATTATATTAATTCGTTGAGTTTTATCGGTAATAATAATAGAATATAGGTAGATCGCTTTATTTAAAGACTTCCTTTATCGCTATATCCTTACCGATAAAGAGATCGAAAATCTTAATACCCGAATCCCCGAATATATCGCTTTTTAGATATATAAAGCCTATATAAAGCTTAATCTAAACTCGAAATTAAAGGAACTTTATAAAACGAAGAATTAAAGCTTTTCCTACGCTTATAAAATACGTATTATAATTAATTATTACTACGGTAATATCCTTAAACGAGGATCCGAGCCCTTTCGTAGAGAGAAAAACGATATTTATAACGGGAATCCCTCATTATTATAATAGGTATTACGATATATAAAAAGCCTTTAACGTCGTAAAGTACGTTAATACTACTTTAATCCTTTATATAAAATAATAACTTTATTAATATTTTCTAGATATAATTTAATAAGATTTTATAAAGTATACGGGTAATGACTAAACCTCTCCTTCGACGATTATACCTTTATAATAAATCGATTCTAAAGATATAAATTCTTTAATTTATAGAGAAAGACGAGAATAGGCTAAAAATCTAGGGTAGGTATAATTAGCGTATTATAATATAAACTATCTATATAATCTCGTTTTTATATCTTCTTCGCTTTAACGAAGTTTTAAAAATCGAGTATTATTATATTAAAATCCTTAAAGAACGCGGTATAATCGAGTTAATTTTATCGTTCCGAAAGATATATTAATTAAGGGGTAAATCGTTAAATTATTAATATTTTTAACGATTTATTAATAAATTTTTAGAGATTAAACTCTTTAGATTATATTTTAATCGTAAAAACCCTTACCTTAATTATATTTACCTACTACTCCGCTAGATTATAGTATCTCGGATTTTAAACGGATTTCTCTTTCGACTCTTTAATACCTACGATAATCCGTCTATATATAATTATAAATCATTAATAAATACTAAAGCTGGTTATTTTTATCGTTTTTAATAATAATCTTATAGGTACCTAGCGTTTTCCTTAAGAGTTTTCGTAATAATCTTCTTAATATCGGCGTTTCTCCTAAGTTATATAAGACTTATTCTTTTCGAAGAGGGGGGGTCTAGTATTTATCGAGTAAAAGACGATAAAATCTTTAAAAACTATATAATTAGGGGGGCTAGAGCGTCGCTTTTAATTTATTAACGATTATACGTTATTTAATCGGTTAGAACGATGAACTAATAAAAAAATAAAAGGATTTTATAAATTCTAATACTCAGAAAGGACGCGTATACTTTAGGTACGGGCGAAATTATATTTATATATAATAATTTAAGTAGAATTATCGTATAAAGCGATAATATTTAGGTGAATTACGATTTAGAACGAGGGTTTTATATTAATATAAATAATTTTAATATTATATAATAATAAATATATTTAGAAAATCGAATTAAGTAGATTCTATAAATATAAAGAATAATTATAAATAGATTTAATTAATAAATTTAGTTAATAGATTTAAGAAGTTATATTAATAAATTTAATAAATAAAACTACTAAATAAATCTAATTAATACCTAGGATTAATAAATAAATTTAATAAATAAATTAAATAAATAATTTACGTAGAATAAGTTAAATAAATTAAATAAATAAATTAAATAAATAAATTACGTAAAATGAATTAAGTAAATAAATAAAATAAATAAATTAATTAAATAAATAAAATAAATAAATAAAATAATTCAATTAAATAAATAAATAAATTAAATAAATTAAATAAATAAATTAAATAAATAAATTACGTAAAATAAATTACGT
>JAABUW010000320.1_pt1 | contig 99381 bp, 79 predicted proteins | sample 5560081 | NCBI WGS metagenome assembly JAABUW01 (sample SAMN10711882, study PRJNA513363) | rock metagenome | isolation source: Antarctica rocks | place: Antarctica: Victoria Land, Knobhead sud
TGTTCAGAAGATCTTCTTTCTGAGACTATTGCTATTCATTGAAGAACTAAAGATGAATCTCAGAAAAGTACAAGCAGTAGTCGAATGATCTACTTCTACAAATCTCACTCAGATGCAGTTCTTCGTCAACTTCTGCAATTTCTATCGACGTTTTATAAAGAACTTTTCGAAGATTGTTCGTTCTCTGATTCAGCTAACTCAAAAAGAGATGATATTTGAATGAAATCAAGCTTGTCAAACGATCTTTGATCATATGAAGAAACGAATGACTGAAGTCTCTATTCTTCGTCATTTTGATCAGAATAGAAAGGCTATTCTTGAAACAGACTCATTCGACTACGTCAACGATGACATACTTTCTCAGTATGACGACGAAGAAACATTGCATTCGATGATCTACTACAGCAAGAATCTGAGCCTCGCTGAGTGCAATTACGAGATCTATGACAAGAAATTACTAGCAATCATTCGTGTCTTCAAGCATTGACGATCTGAGCTGAAATTGACTGAGCTACTCATCAAGATGTTCACTGATCATCAAGCTTTAACGTCATTAATGAAAGATAAAGAGCTAAGTAGACGTCAAATGCGCTGAGTACAAAAGCTCGTCGACTTCAACTTCAAAATCATGTATCGTTCAGACAAACAAAACATCAAAGTCGATGCATTGACTCGTCGAGTCGATTCAGTTTCTAGAAGTTCTGAGAATGAACGATGTCGCTATCAGCGAACTACAATTCTCACGTCGAATCGAATGAAAATTGCTGATCTAGAAGAGAAAGAGAACGATGAATCAATTTATCGATTGATTCTAGAAGCTAACAGAATCAACGAGAATTATATTCTACTTCGTGAAGTCGTATTAAAAGATGAAGCTCAATACGAAGGTACTAAATTAAGGAATTGTCGAGTTCAGAACGAAATACTATATCGGAGTGATTTTCTATGAATTTCCTTCGATGAGCATCTTCAAATGATGCTAATTCGAGAAGTTCACGATCAATCTTCTATTGATCATCTCGAAATTCTCAGAACGATGAAGGTCATAAGAAGGTACTACTATTGATCTTCAATGTGAAAGACAATAGGTCGATATATTCGGAACTGCTACATTTGCCAGCGATCAAAGACTTCTCGAAATAAATTCAATGAACTACTACATTCTCTACTCATATTCGAACAGCGATGGAAGAACATAGTCATGAATTTCATCATCGGCTTACCTCTTTCGAAAGGCAAAAACGTCATACTAACAGTGATATGTAGACTGACAAAGAAACGACATTATATTTCTTGCTTCACTGATGACGAGGAGATCACAGCAGAAAAAACAGCTGAGCTAATGCTTCAGTGAATATATCGGATACACGGTTTACTCGATTTCATTGTTTCGAATCGAGGTTCCCAATTTACCTTCATTCTATGAAAGTCGCTTTGCAAAAGGCTAGGCATTAACCTTCGACTCTTCACATCCTACCACCCTCAGATCGACGGTCAAAGTGAACGAGTCAATCAGAACGTCGAAAGGTACCTTCGGTCCTTCTGTTCGTACATGCAGAATGACTGAGCTAAGCTACTACTCATGACCGAGTTCGTCGACAATAATGCTCTGTTCTCAGTCACCTTCTCGACCCCTTTCTTCCTAAACAAAGACTTTCATCCTCGTATGAGCTTTGAACCCGATGTCATCGAATATGAAAGTTCTCGTGAACGCTTGCAGGCGACTAAAGCCGAGGATATATCTGAACATATGAACAAAACACTGAAGTTTGCTCGCGAGTCGCTAGCCAAAACACGGGAACAAATGATGAAACAAGTCAATAAGCATAGAAAAGAAGTTGATTACAAGACCGGATCAAAAGTGTTCCTGAATGAAAGAAACATCGTTACAGCGAGATCTTTCAAGAAGCTAGATGACAAAATGCTCGGTTCTTTCACCAATCTAGGTTTCGTCGGCTCTTCATATAAACTGGAATTACCAGAGTCTATGCGTGTTCATGATGTATTTCATCCTGATCTGCTTCGCCCTGCCGCCGACGACCCCTTGCCTGGTCAAAAGAACGAACCCTCAGGTTCAATAGTGGTAAACGACGAAGACGAGTGGGAAATAGATGATATATTGAATTCTCGCCGGTATCGAAGACGGCTTCAGTATAGGGTCAAATGGAATGGCTATGACAATGACCTCAATTGGTACAACGCTGATGGCGACGAATTTATGAACGCTCAGGAGGTCGTTGACGATTTTCATATTCGATACCCGAACAAACCGCGCTAATCGACAATTCAACCAATCACGATTTAACAGGCCTGGGCCTGTGAAATCATGATTGGGCAATCAATCGAGCCGGGCAGGAAATACATTCATGCGGACATGAATCGTCGAAGGGGGGGGGTAATGTCACGATTCTAGCCTTGCCAGGCTCAGCCTTCTAGCCTTGCCAGGCCTATCCTCGCTCCGTCACCTTGACTAGTCTCTATTGAGCCTAGCGTCGGCTGAGAAACACACATATGTAGCCAGCTTCTTTCCTGTAGCTACCTTTCTTCCTTAGCATTTATCTTCTAGTTAAATGACACCCCTATCTGACTCGCTCTAGGCAGGTCTCTAACACTCTCATAGGTAATGTCTTTCAGGAGAACGGTTCTTGGGGCGTGTGAGGTGACGCTTATGCAGCTAGGATGAGTAGAAGGCAAACAGCGTGAGACCTTCTGAGAGAATGAACTTCGAAGGTCTATTCTGAGAACATGACTTTGCAGCGCTCGCGCTGTAAAGCCTTCTCACCTTGTTGGAAGGTAACTTCTTCAAAACATGAACTAGTGTGTGCTCATCAATTCACCTTGATTCTCAAATTTTATTTCTAAATGCTCAAAGAAGAATTAAAATCGAATGTTCGAAGAGAGGGTCAAAAGTGAATTTCTTCGAGAGGTATCATCAGCTTCGATGATCGCAGTTTCAGCCTGATTAATGATCATGAGATGATGATATGATTGATTAGAAATCGTTCTACTTCGTAAAAATATTCTTATCGCTCTGCATTCTTGAGTTCGCAACGTAGTTCTCACTCTGATTTAATGTGCGCTTCTTAGGGGGCGAAGAACGAGTCAACTACTTCTTCGCTAACAGTCTCTCAATCTTGATCGTCACCTTGTAATCATAGGTCTGAGTAACGATTTTTTCCTTTGTAGCCATCTTTTGGAATTCGAAAGTGAGGGGTAAGATGAGGAAAGATGATTGTAATTTATTGGTAGATATCACAGAACAGTGCAAATCTGATGTGATTTTAAGGTTTGATAGCGAATAATAATATGAACATGACAGGGAAGATCGTGCTAAGCCTCACGTCAGTGCAGACTGACGAAATCTTTCTTCAATAATCATCTTCACGCCGTTTTGAGACGTTGAATGAACGAACAACATGTCAATCTTTCACATTCAATCTTCAGAAGTCAACTCTATCGAAGCGAATAATGCGAAGAAGAAATTGAAGAAGTGAGCAAATATTTATCGATCAGACTTGAAAGATGAATCATCTACTCAGTCATTTGAGTCTATTTCAATCAGGGCGCAGAGCACTTCAATATCGAAGAAATTTCAAGTATGTAACGAGAGCGCACTGAATAGAAATCTACTAAATGACACGAAAGATCAGTCGCAAGCCAGAACGCATGCTGCAGAGATCTTAGACTGTTCAACAGATCAGGTCTTTTTCACTAATCACATTGTCATGAGATACTACAAACTCAATTCATCGAAACCCTGAGTGTCTGCAGCACAGAAAGAAAGGGTAATAACAATCATTGCTCTTTGTCAGAACCGTGCCTAGGTGAGTCAACCAGCGGAAGTCAGGGTTGAATAGTGCTTGATCTTTAGAGGTAGCTATAACTGAATATTAAGAATACAGAAGAAGATGAGTACAAGAGCTTCTATTTAAGTAATATTCAGAGACTGCGCTAAGCCCGAAGGGAATGTGTTTGTGACACGGGTAGAATGTGATGTAGGAAGGAAGGTGATGTTGAACAAAGAGGTGTTGGGGAAAGGAAATAGGGGCTGAGCCAGATCTGAGCTAGAGGCACTGGCTAGCCCTAATCAATACGCAGGGTACTCGCTAGCGTACTCTGCGAATTGATTAGGGCTTCAGCCTTTTTCAGCCTTGGTACGCTCGTAACACTCTCGACGATCTCGACTCTGATAATGGCTTGCTCGAATTTGATGATTCACCTAAATATTTCAGTCTCAAAAGTGAGCAGACTCTACATGCGTTGACAGATGCGTCCCAACATTTCAAGAATCATTCAATCGGTTGAGCACTTGTTCTTTCGTGAACTCGAAGAACCTACAATGCCTAGTCACTGACAAATACTGAGTCATAAAGGTTTGAATCTTTTTCTAGCATTGATCAGTTATCATCAAACAAGAGGTCGTAAAGTTCTGAAAAAGATTCTTCTGCTGCGACAGTTGAATGATGAGATTGCGCTTGTACTGATTTGACTTCATCTGATGTGATAGTTGAGTGATTCGAAGAAACAGTAACTGAGTTCATGAACGATGATAACAATGTATTAACAACAGGCAATGTCAAGTTCGACGATTGCTGCAACGAAGCTAGCTGCTTGTATGACGTTTCTAGCAATATGAGCTAGAGTTTTAGCAAGACTAGCGACTTACATATCTTCAGCTGCTGCTGCTGAACGATCATCGATTATGTATGAGAGTTTGAGCATCTGACAAATCGATTGATGACTTTGCTTTGTTGTTAGCTATCAACAACGTAGCCCTCTTCTCTTCTTTTCTTGATGTGAGTTTTCTACTTACTTCATCTTCATGACAGTACTGATCAAAGTCGCTGAATGTCAAATTGGTCTTTCAACTGAGACTGGCGAACCATCTTTACAAAGCTCTCTCGCAATATTTTTCGTCATGAAGAATCTTCGTTCTGCGAACAATCTTTCAGCTCTGATTATTTCGAATCTCGTACCTGTTATTGTCAATATCTTGTGTCGTTTGAGAAAACATAGCGTTCACTTACCAGCGAGAGCTTGAATCACCAAGTATGCCTTGAAACCTCACTCGAACGATAACTCAAGAATAATTGCACTGATCATTGAAGCTGCGATACGTCAAAGAACTCGATTCTTGATACTGATAGTCGATATGAAGACGAAGTTCGTTCAGCTAATGTGCTTCTCAACCACGAAAGTACGTAGCAAGAAGAAGTAAGACGCAAGAAGACGAAGATATCAGATCAATCAATTTGATTCGACTTTGATGAAAGCAGATTGTCGTCATAAAGCTCGTTCCCATTCAACAGAAATACAGATTTGAGCGCAGAGCTGATCGCTTGTTTCATTGAGCAAGCCTAATTCTTTTTGAGTCTCGTTGATGTTTGATGTTGGTGGAAAAGATATTTCATCTTTCACTGTCAGATCTTTCAAACCCTTACGAATTTTCTTGATGATGTTTTTCGTTGCTAATTTGTCCTCGTCTTCGTTTTGATTCACATCGACATTCGTTTGTTCATCACTCACATCATGAAATAATCTTCGACGTCTTTTGTGTTCATTATTCTCTTCGCTCTCGAATGCTGTTCGTCAACGACGTTCTTCTTGATGTATGTCGACAGAGTTAATCGACCTTGCTTCGACGTGGTCTTACGTCGTGATAGAGACGAGGTTAGAAGCGAACGATGATGACTTTCGCTGAGGGCTTGATAACGTTGAACGTCTTGACTCATCAAGCCTCGCTTCTATGGTCTGCTCACAAGACAATTCCGGAGAGCGACATATGACGTCTCTGTTCAATGTCAATTAGAGAGAAATATAATCTTCATGCTTCTTTGATACATATGAAATCTTAGGCGAGAAGTCTCATTGCTCAGATTGATAATAAATGTCGTAGATGGTCTGAACGTATTCGGCAATCAATGACAATGTGATGACAGACTTCGAATGTGTGCAACATAGAAAATAATCATAGAAAGATGAGAAAAAGATCTGCCCTTGATGTTCTTGAACATGAAATGAATGAATGATTAGATGAACAGCAGCAAAATGGCTGGAAAGATGCACATGCAAAAACGCATGAGTTGATTGAGACTGTGATACTGCATGCCGTGTGAATTTCACTTTTTGTTTGACGGAATTGATCTTTCGCTGATGATTCTGAGCTGCTCATATTTGTGATATCGATACAATATAAGATCAGTAGAACGCTGCTCGCTCATATTTGATAGAATTCAGCCACTTCGCAAGAATCTTTGCACGAAATCGTTGCGTGCAAAGATTCTTGCAGAAGCTTGGGCGAGATGTCGTCTTTCATCGAGCGTTCTTTCTAGCACTTGCATGAGTCGTCATCTCTCAGTTTCCCTTATCGTCATGCCAGAATGTTGTGCCAATAACGACATTAATGCTTGAAGTCAGACGATGCTGCAAAAACATATACAGAAGAATGTGTCATTTTGTTAAACTAATCAAGTTTCTTGAACTCTCTTTCACGTCTTCATGCTGTCTTACATTATGATACTCTCTCTTGGTTGCGCCTCAGCACGCTCGACTGAGATGTTGCATTCGTATATTCAGTATCATTGATCGAGCATCTTTCGCTTTCTTTTCTCGATTGAGTATGCTTGTGTGAATTGCTGATCAGCGACTCTGATCAAATCAGATTGAAAGGAATTATCAATGTGTATGTTCATCTCTATAAAGTATTCAGCCTTTCTCATGAAGCTTGTAAAGATTATCTCGAATTTTATCTGCCTTTTTTTCAGTGCGATGTACGCCTTGTTTCAGGCAAAGTCACTTGTAAATCGAGAATTTCCTTGTCTCGATTATTGACGATGCCAGAGTCTTCTCAGCCGCACAACGTCGTTTATACTGAAATCTTGAAAGGGCTTCAACTGAGTACTTCTCAAGAGAGCGTCGACTTTAAGTCTTCAGATGTACTGTACGCTGAGAATGCATATAAACTGAGAGTAGACGGGAACAGTGATAAGACTGTAGAGGTGAGAGCGAATTTTCTTTCTGTTACGATGACTCACGTTCTAATTATCTTCTCAGAAGGTCATACAGCTTCTTCCTTTATCTAGAAAGATTGTTCGCTTCTCAATCGCTCAAACCATAAAAGATGATCTTGAAATCAAATCATGACTTCGAACATTCGAGATCGCTGTTCTTCATATCGAACGCAAATACCACGATTTTTGAGATCTTGTTGTCTACGACACGTCTTTACCACACAAAATCCCTTTGAAGATCGATCAGTTTACGATAGAGAACGTTGACTCAACACAATCAACCTGTTGCGAGAGAGAAGTATACGATACCTTCGTCGCAAGAGAGAAGGCCTTGAATCGCTTCTTAAAAAACGTCATGCACGCAGACTCTTCTACAGAGAATCGTGGCGCTGCGTCGTGCTATTGTCAAATTGCGAGAAATAATGACCTTATCGCTCGGCTTGAGATGTTGAAATTCTATTTCCTCTTCAAGGCAACATCATCGACATTCTCTATTCGAAGCGCAATCTACTGACGATCCCCAGAACTCTTCTCCTACGCTTCAAGAAGCCTATGCATGAAACGCTTTTATCATCTGCTTGAACATGCTGGAAGACTTCGAGTCTTCTGTCGCTCATGAGCTTATTCAACGAGACCTGAATAATTGATGTCAACAGATCATGAATGGTGTAAAACATCTGCATGAGCTTTTCTTGTTCTTTCACCTTCAAATCATCAATTCGAAAAATCGAGAAGAAATAGAACTGCAAATACTTTTCTTGCTTCGCGAGCTGTATTGTGTCTCTGACGACGATTTGGCACGCGATCGAAGCAAATTCAATTCAGGCTTGACAAATCTTACATCATTGAACAACTTGATTCTTTATGATCTCGCCTTTGAAATTCAAACGTCTATCGCACAGCAATTCGATACATGCGATTCCTTTGAACTACAAAAAGCTCTCTCAAGATCGCGAATGTTTGTCAAGATCACAAATCTCAACCAAATTCGCTCGACAACTCTCAAACGTGTTCAGAAATGAAGCTCAAATCTCAATAAATTCTTGTCAATTGCTTTTTCAGACTTGGTACGAAATTGTAATTCTATTCAGTGAAATGACGCTGACAAGCAACGAAGAGTCTTTCATCACAAGTGTTGAACGAACTTGAATGTCAACAACTGAGAGACATTCAAGTGTTTCGATCAGTGATCAGCTCTCAGAGACTCACAATATCAATGCTAACAAACGCAGTGTGCATACTTATCACGAGCTTTCGTCTCTGAGTCGTTCTGAGAACGACGTTCTTTTAATTCTTGCATGAAGTTCTGACTGTCACGATCGAGCTCTTCTGACACTTCGAGCGTGAGCGATATCAGAAGATGGCAAGCGGCTGTATTTGAGGCTGGTCCGCGACCTTTGTTCTGAAAAAGCGCCTGCTCAGATTATGTTAAGCTTAGTCATCTTTGTGTTTCTTTTACGACTTCTGCCCTACGGGTTCGATAAACCTTCAGCCGAAGCAAATTATCTCTGAAACTTTCTTTCGCTATTGAAAGACTTTCCCTGCAACAATATACGAGCGATTCTGAAATGTATGATCTGATTCGTTTGAATGGCAATATCACCTGGGGTTAATGTCACTGAAGGTCAAAAGATCTTTCGAATTCTAGCTCATGTCGTTGATTCACCTGAATTTGTGTTGAAGCGTGATGATGAACATTCGATTATTTATTGAAAGCGCAGATTCAATTCCCTTCGTATTAATGATGAGACGCTTTCAATCATTCCTGAAATTCTGGAAAAGCTCGAAATAACGACCACGTCAGCTCTGTCAGCGAAGGAAGAGACAAGCACGCACATCAAATCTCAGGCTGCAAGTGATCGTTTTATACAGACTGAAGAGAGTGAATCTTCACGAGATCTACTGCGAAGAATGAAAGAAAAAGACAAGAAGAAAAGAGGATGTTGAGGCGCGTGATGATCTTCAGAGGTTGGGATATGGTCTGTATTGTGTTGAGAGGTTTGTCTGCATAGTATCATCTGAGTTGACCGTCAGCTCATATTGATGTCAATAATTATTCTAATGAATCAGCAGAAACGAGATATACTGCTTACCTCAAATGACAAAGTATCGGCAGTAGTCTCAGATTTTCGAATGTTCTCGATCTTTGGATTAGACGTTGATATATGTGATGTATGGAATGAATATAGTGATAAATGATAGACAGTTTCCTCGTCAGTAAACGTTTACGCTTCACTTGCAAGAGGTGCCTCATTCTCTATTTCGTCAGAGGAAGTACAGTCATGTGTTTTCGTACAATATTCTCGCTGTGAGCCAGATGCTATAAAGCGTTAAGCTTCTTCGAGATTGTGTTAAGCCCCTTCGAGTCAACTGTGGCTTATGTAATTGACTGTTCGCCGACACACAACCCTAATTTTCGAATTTTTGACCTACCACCTTCAAAAATCCACCAAAATTCAACCACATGGCTGCTACTTACGCTATCATCGAGAATCGCATTCAAAAGGCTATTACAGCATTAAACACATGCAAAAATGTTACTCGAACGAAGGTTGCATGCGAATTCGATGTTTCCGTGCAAAGACTACGATTCAGACCTCATGACGATAGTGCCTTCAGAATGACTAAGCTTTGATAAGGCAAGGTATCGAGAGGTAAGAAGAGTCTCCTCGATCAACGTCTTCTAGCGATAATCATGCCACCATGACCAAAGGTCATTCAACCCCAGTCAACGTCTCACAGAGCCTCAGCCTTTCTGAAAGAAATTCTAAGCGTAATTAAATCGACAAGGCCCTCAAATTATTTCATTAAAGCTAAGATACTGTTAGGGTCAGAAACCCGCCCAAGCGTGACGCGAAACCCATCGAGGTTTAAACCAGTGAAAGCTGTCCAAGCTTCGAGTCAAGAACGCAAGTCGATGAACCTCGAGTCATATCGCACGATAAAGAAGTGTGAACAATTGATGTGCAGAGATAGGCGTATTCAGTCACTAGAAGAAGAGAACAGAGCTCTGAGAGCCCGCCTAAAGAGCTGTTCGAAGCAATATCCTTGTCCTCTCTGCGAGAAATCTTTCGCCAGGTCGAATGATCTTTACAATCATTTGAAAGTCTCAGATGAGAAGCATAAAAAACTTGCTCAAAAGCAATGCAATCAGTGTGAAAAAGGGTTCACGAGATGAAACTACTTTCGGAAGCATATGAAAGCACACGAGCAAAAGGCATCAGAATTCGATGCATGTACGTGTCTCGTTGCTGCACCTTTTTGCCATTTGAGTCGAGCATATGCTGATCTTCTGTAGCGATCCCTTCCCCGAATCCTGCGTCAACTGAATATGAGCCTCAGGAATGTGCATCCAGCGCTACGACCTTGTGAGTGCTTTGATCTCATAAGATCGTTTCCGTAAGAACTGACCGTAGCAGAGCTGTCAATGAAGGCTCAATTCCGAGAGTGACACGACCATTTGACGACTGAGCAACGAGTTACGACTCTGTCATTGTGCAGGCCCCTATATTCTCGAACAGTCCGGCTCGTGCGCTGAATTCCACAGCTACTGCTTACACAGCCACACCATTCTTCAACGATGATCCCACCATCATGCAGGCCTCTATATTCTCGAACAGTCCCGCTCGTGCGCTGAATTCCACAGCTGCTGCTTACACAGCCACACCATTCTTCAACGATGATCCCACCATCATGCAGGCCCCTATATTCTCGAACAGTCTCGCTCGTGCCCCTATATTCTTGAACAGTCCCGCTCGTGCGCTGATTTCCACAGCTACTGCTTACACAGTCACACCATTCTTCAACGATGATCTCACCATCATGCAGGCCTCTATATTCTCGAACAGTCTCGCTCGTGCGCTGAATTTCACAGCTGCTGCTTACACAGCCACACCATTCTTCAACGATGATTCCATCATCATGCAGGCCCCTATATTCTCGAACAGTCCCGCTCGTGTCCCTATATTCTTGAACAGTCCCGCTCGTGCGCTGGATTCCACAGCTACTGCTTACACAGCCACACCATTTTTCAACGATGATCCCACCATCATGCAGACCCCTATATTCTCGAACAGTCTCGCTCGTGCGCTGAATTCTACAGCTGCTGCTTCCACAGACGCATCATTTTCCCGCTTATCGATTTCTTATTCACAGATCAATTCTCAAGGCAACATTCAGTCAATGGGAACGTTCAGCTCTCTCGAAATACCTTGACTTGCACGGAAGAAATTTGTTAGTTTCTTCCTACTTGGTTTGCATCCACGTGTTGTTCTATCACACTTTTCCTACAAAACGTAACTTGTATCGAATTTACTTTACAGCTGATGCTAATTATTGAGCTCTTCCTCGTTACTTGAATGTGAAATTCGTTCCAATCCTCGTTGATGAACTGCTGATATTCGCAACCAACTTTTCCAGCTCGAGGGAATGTGAAAGTCGCATCTTGTCCCAGCCATCGACAAGCTCCTGAACTGCAAAAACGAAGGTGATAGCAAACTTCTTAGTAATAGTAAATTCTAAACGGACATCAAGCATGATCCTAAATAGTTCAGCCTACGTATCTCATTATGATGTGAAACCAGCTCACAAGCCTTCTTCTTCCATGATCACTGTGACACGTTCACAGCTTGTCAGCTGCTCAAGAGAAATTTCCAGCATCTCATTATGACTCGACAGTTTGTTGAGCGATAGATGTTGAGACCCTGTAAAGAATGTAGCCTCTGATTCTCGACCTCATATCTGCACTATAAGACTCCGATTCTGTGACGTTCGAGCGAGGAAGCAATGCGCGCAGGTTGAAAACGGAAGGAGGTAGGTGAACGATTTCAGAACAGACCAGTCAAATGTAGACTCAAGAAATTCAGTAATTCGCTATTCGTGATGTGAGATCAGGTGAAAAGAGAGAGTGTAGAGTTCTCTTATCGGGTCACCAAATGTATGGTCTTTGCAAAACTCTATATCGTCGACAGTCGTTATTGAGAATCCTTTTTCTTTGAATGCTTCGGCTTCCGAACCCTTAGGTGCGTTCTCTTGAGAAAAAAAGCCTTTCGCCTTAATGATCTGTATTAGTTGATCGCTACTCAAGAGCGGTGCAGCAGCCATGGCTTTGTGTCGATGATTGATGAGAGAGAGAGATGATGTAATGCAATAAAGTATTGAAAATGACCATCGTACTGCGGGGGCGAAGCCAGTTCATTGCAGGCTCATCGCCTGAGCATCAAGCCATTCCGTTGATGGGTATCTCAATGACGCGAGATCATGAAGATTGGAAGCCGTAAGTGATCCGTGATCGTTGTTTCTATTGCGACCTATAAACTGAGACAAATTTCAGAATTCCTCATCGTCACACAAGATACAAAACTCTGTTCGAGATGTATATTCAACAGAAACATTCCCCTCACTTTTCTTTCGAACTCGCCATCTGCGCACCCAGTCGTCTCCCTTTGATGATAACCTCATCTATTCAAGAAGCAACCCCCCCCTCAAGTCACAACTGACCCTAACCCCGATTCTGCAAAGCGTCGCATCCGCACTGCGAAATCTAGAAGCTCAGATCACGAGGTTAAGGGCGAAGTGGTGGGGTGGCGAGGTATGGGCTCTGAGAATTTGCAGCGGGAGTTTTGGGGTGGGGTGAAGATGAATAAGGGGGAAACCAATTCGTCTTTTTGCCTGATACTGAGGAAGGCTGGGGAAATTGCAGACCTCTGCACGATTCTTTGACGGGCGGCAGACACGTTCAATGTTGTTGTTTTGACAGTACTTCCTTCGTCCGTCGTCTTTCTAGGCGTCAGTTTCAATGCAGACAAATTGTACTGGACTCTGTGGGTGGAACAGTCAAAGCAGAACATCCACGCAATTCTCTGAATTTCTTCTGCCCACATGGTTTTCTACCCTTGCTCCCCATGTGCTATCTCAGTTTGCAGAGGAGAAAAGTTGTGGGCAAGTATCTCATATTGTCCGAGGGCGAGGTTGTTCACCCTCGACACAACCTTCCTTATCATTGGCATACTCCATCATTCGTGCTAGGCTGGCGCCATTCATCCGAGGGCAAGAATATTCGAGCTCGAGAATGTCTTATGAATTGTTTGATTCCACGTCTCACTAAACTACCAAGAACCAAATTATGTGATGAGATGATTCACATGATGCAAAGTGACCGCAAATAGAAAGATTTCAACAAACGCGACAGCAAACCTGAGATACCAATTTACTCGCAGCCAAGTATAACATGTAATCGCCCAGTCGCCTAGAACTTATTCAGCAACTCTTCGAAATAGAAATCGATTCCTTCAGACATTCTAGCTAAATGTACATCTTGAACATCTATCTGAAGATTCTCAAGGTTTGCTGCGTTAGTGAAACTAGTAGCGTCCTTGCCATCCAAAAGAGTGGCCATATCGTTCGATGAGATGTAAATATCGTCGCTGACGCAGTAATTTGCCATATCCCTTGCTCGATCGAGCAAAATTCTCGTTCTTTGATGGGATAAACTAAGTATTTTGCAAGCTTCGACCGCCTTGATCGCAATGGGTGAATCTCGATGAACGTCAGCACAAAATAATTTCAACAGAGAAGTCGTCTTGTGCTTTCGCAGAAAGCTAAGGTTGAGACTATGTTGATGGTCTGTCTGATCGGTCGGCTCAGTCTGATCAAGCGTAGAAATACACTCTGTGGCGAATGAACGTAGACGATGATCACAGATCAACATTGTATTAGCCAGCTTAGTTAGAGGCTGCCATCCAGGACGCGAGATCTGTTGCACATTCGGTCGTTTTTGAGCCCAGGCTGAGAAACTCACGCAAAAGCGACCAAAAAGGCTATACTGGAGAATTGTGATACCAATCGACCAGAGGTCAACGGCATTGGTATATCTGGCACTGTCTCGAATGATCTCAGGGGCGCGATGACGTCGAGATTTGACTGAGGTCGGCGACTTAGTTCCCGCCGAGTGAAATCCGCCGAGTTTAGTTTTCATTGAGTCTATGGAGAACATGTAGATATTGATGGGCTGAATGTCTTCATGAATAATGTCATTGATATGAAGATGATTCACTGCTCTCAAAGTCTGTCGAATGGTAGTAGCCATCTGACTGTATGACAAAGTCTGAGCATCAAGGCTGTCAAGGCTAGGAAATTTCGTCACCAATATCGGATCGCGAAGGTTCAAGTATTTATTCAGAAATATCGTCATGACATGAGGCTAAGCAAGATCAACGAAATTACAATTAATAAGGAATCCGAGCACATACGTGAAACATGCTTTTAAGAACCTCAACTTCTTGAGCCAATTGCTTCGCCGACCCATGATGTAATCTCATCATATAGAAGTTTCTCTGACAATTCACAGCCTTGTGAGTTTTGACGTCTTCCAGGTCTAAGTCGCTAGTCAGAAGGCTTAGTTTTTCAGAGTTCTTCAACGTGCCCGGCGCACGCTTGTGTATATTGAGATCACGAAGCTCGGGAAAGGTATTTAACGCCTCCTGTCTGTATGCTCGCCATTTTCGATCATAGGCCTCTTGAAAGTTTTCGCGAGGAGGAATGATTAATCGAAACATGACTAGTCCAGCTTGAATGATATCATTGGCGAAGACCGGCGTTATGGTTTCATGGAGTGGTATTTTCCCCCTGATGGCTGAGTATACATTGGTGCCGTGAGTTGATTGATCAAGGACGAGCAAGCAGCCGTTGTCCCAGTTCCAGTTGATACGAAAGTGAATGCTGCTAATACCTTCGACTGATTTCTTCTCATGTATAACTAAATCGCATCTTTCCTTATCGCTTCCGACAGCCCATCCCTTAGAGAGACTCTTCGATCTAAGGAAGAATGTAAGTGCGGCTGAGACGACTTCCTTATGTTCAAGCAAATACTGAGCATTTTGCGGCAAATCAAGAGCTTTCGTCGCTGCTTCGCTTCTTGGCTGCAGAACTGTGATAATGTCGAGAGTATCGAGTTCCATAATGGCTTGTTGCACTCACCATGACAGTAAGGCATCCTGTAGAGTTTTTATCCAGAGCACTAAGCGCTCAAGGGTTGGTGAAAAAACACATGACCTCTGAGACGAAAATAAAAAGGAACAAGCCAAGTGCCGTTAGCCTATAGGTTTTCTTGAAAGAGGGCGATTAGAAACAGCCGAGGGTCGGGAAAAATAAGAGGTGACTGCCGACAACTCAAATTCCACACCAAAATCAGAACGATTGACGAACATTGCGTTCCTAGAAGCATGTTTGGCTGAACAACATCTGAGAATGCTATGCATTTATACTTCCGACCTGTAGATTCACACGCCCTCTGGTCACAGCTTCGACATGTCGCAGATGACGACGCGCCACTTGACGACGTGCCATATGACTGCGTGCCAGATGACAGCGTGTCGAACTCTAATTCTTCAAAGACTTCTTCATATGCTAATTCATTACATCCTCTGAAATATTGGCGAGTCAACGCTGGCCTGACAGCGAAAGTGTTACAATATTCCGGTTACAAGAAGAACGCTCGTGCAACAATTGAAGTTGCGATTTATTGAAAGAAAGAAGCGAAGTTCTTCGCTTTGAAGGTGTCACAGTATCACGACTACGAGAAGAACGCTTCTACAACAATCAGCGATGCGATTTATTGAAAGCAAAAAGCAGAGTTTCTCGCTTCGAAGACCGCAGAGAGTCTAGGTCGTGATCCATCCGAGTTGCGACTTGAGATAAAGAACCCTGAATACTGGCATCAGGAAAACGTTCATTATAACGATCTTCTTGACGCACTTCCCACTCGCGACCATGACATTTTTCACCCAGCGAACTCTTTACCAACCGAGAAACATAATCATACCATCAGTCCCGTCGAAGCTCTTGTGCAAGCACCACAAGACAATCACAGTAGCGATTTCGTTGAAGCTCTTTCCCCACACAATTCTGCGCAAGCACAGTCAAAATACCATGTCACAGATCTTATCGAAGCACAACTTATACATACAAGCGATCGTGACGCTTGTTCCGCACGTAGTTCTACACAGAGCCCTCGGAGAAGTAATAGATTGAAAGAGCTTGTCGCAAGGAACTGTCGAATTTTGAAACAAGGACAGTCAACATCTCATACCGCCGGTCTCTCTATAGAGAAAAGGCCTCGAAGAAGTACTAGATTGAAGGAGCTAACGACAAAAAAGCGTCGAGGTGGGAAATTTGCAGAGAGTTGAAGGCATGTGACCCGGAACGGATTGAAGCGAAGGCGATGAGCACAGAAGTCCGATACTGTGTCATGATCCAGGAAATCAATCTACGAGATTACACTATGAAAGACATGTCTTCATGATTGTCTGTACCCTAACTTGAGAAACATCATAGTCATGCTCGAAGTTGTGCTCTTAGATGTATGGAAAATACAACACGCTGCGAGTATCAAAAGAGACTGTCTAATCGAACCAGTTTACGAACCTAATTAAGAGTCCTAGACCATTAATCTGTTCTGCACCTGTGGGGTGCGACACCCTTCTGAGGAAATTGACAGCATCCTCCAGTGCAATACTTGTGCTCCCATACTCTTTTTCCAACGTCTTGAATTCCCTAAATATAGGCTTATCCGAGAGCGATAAGCTAAACGCATCCAGCAGATCGCGCGTCTTCATTGTAATCGATGAGTTTGCCTGAGAATCAGCATTTAAGTACGCAGCGATTGCACGTCGCCTTGGGCAGTGCTCATGCATTTGCGCTATCACGCTGTACTTCGAGTCGAGTTATCCTTGCACACGATAGAGACTCCACGCCGGAGAACACCCCAAGTCAACAATGAAGAAGTCTCTCGATAGATGGCAGAGGAAGGCGCTGTCCGAGCACGCAGGAAATGTTATCCTCGAATATTACCAGGGCCACCCACCTCAATGAACGGCAGTTGGCACGAAGACACAGGGAAAGCTACGCAGCATGCTCGCCCAGCGGTTGCGGGAAAAAGAATGTGGCGATGTGGCCGAATTCCTTGACGAGAATCCCAAGAACACCACCCGTGCCATTCAGCAGAGATTCAAGTCCTTACGCGAGAAGAAGAGACGCGAGGACAAGAAGCGTGAGGTGAACAAGAAAGGTATGCTTCAAGTCGCTGGTTTTCCGTCTGATTCAAGCAGTTGCTGACTATATTAATTTCCATTCAGACAGTCTCACAACTGCCAGCTCAACGACCACATCAAACAAGATAGATCAATAGAGTATTCGTGAGCGTGCACATCAAAACATGGAAAATGAGAAACAACATCAAGGTTTGAAATTCATCATTGCCCACATATCATTTTAAGGCAATCTTAACACAATACTTTAGTCGAGAAGAAGCATCTGAAGATGTCTTTGAGTTTACCCGGCCAGCGTTCCCCGTGACAGAGATAGTCATGCAGTCAGACATTAAGGCCACAGACTGAGAGAGAACAAATTCAGAGATGAAAGTGGTAGAACGAAGATATAGACAGAAACGACAAGATAGTCTGTTGCAGGCGTAAACCACAGGCAAGAAAGAGCGTCGTTGTCTTTTCAGTCTTCATCGATGATATCTGCCGCGATCGAATGTCTTCTGCTTGACAGCTTGTTTCTGAAGTATTCAGCAACGATGCATCTAATGTAGATGTTACACGACGTTACTACAAACCTTAGCTCTTACAGATAAATTTTTTTGGGACTAAATTCACCCAAAAATTCGTTAAAGTAACAGAATATCGTCAGCCAAACTCATTCTTTTCTTATTTTCTTTACACGCTGTGCAATGAATCATTTGTCTGCGATCTCATTCTTCAACGTCAGTATCTGCACTGCTAGCAATCAACAGCAGATTCTGAAAATGCAGATGTAACCTACTAGCTATCGTGATGTTCTTCACTATAGAATCCTCATTGCCTTGTGAACTGAGAATAGTAACAAATGATAGGCTGAGTTCACGTGACCCTCTACTCGTAATCAAATGCTTCACACACCAAATTTGAATGCATGATACCAGCTAGCTTGTGTCTAGTGTGCCGCCTTGTTCACTCTCATGACGATCACTCACATCGTTCGTATTCTCGACGATCTTAGGATCAGGTTTGACGTCGTCTCATGAAAACGAGGGTGAAGATGAGCTGAAAGTAGAGTCTAATGTTGTACAAGATAACTAATGAAGATGATTGAAATTCGTTTTGACTCGAATCTTTCTTGTTACATATGATCTTGATCCTCGTTCGTAGGCTGCTAGCCCAAGTCCCATGTACGTTTTAATTGGTAAAAGACGTGAATGCTTCCTGATGATATTACAGAAGTCAAGAATAAGTAGGAAATATGCAAGAAAACACGCTAGAAAGTCAAGAAAGCTCTGTTCAGCCAGTCTCAACCTCTAGCGCCTCCTGTTCATCCTGTCTAAGCTCTCTCGCGACCTTTTCAGTCTGTCACTTGTCTACCATGTCTAAATTGTGTAAAGACCAATTGAGTGTTGCTGTCTTGAACTCTTCCCATTCATCGAGAACTTTCGGATCAACTTCAGCTGAAGACATCTTCACCGTATCGTACCACTCTCTTCTTACAGAGACGTAGCTTTGCTGAAGGTAACTGTCTCTATTTCGTCGTGTTCTGATAATATAAGTCATTTCGTCTTCTGATAGTATTTGTTCAGTTATTCTAGACTTTTCTGTCGAAGTCTCTTTTGATCAGTAGGGCTAAATTAGACAATGATGCAGAAGATTATCTTAGTCAACGAGAAACGACAAGAAAGAGAAAGCTCATTCATTATTGGTATATCGCTATTACAGTTAGCACTTCATTGACAACATCTTGTAAGGTATGAGATCTATCGAATCATTCGTTGACGCTGTGTAAGACAAGTCTGCACGAGACAAAGAAGGCAAATTTAGCAGGTGAGAGAAGAAGGGAAAGTGATTATTCACAAGGCAAACGAATTCGCTTCTTATAGAAGAAGTATATTGATACATGATATTCGTCACTCTTTCTTTTCTTTGCTGTAAGATGAGTGCGTACCTGACTAGCTCTTTCGAATGAGATCTTCGAGAATTGATGCACTGACATGATACGAGAACGATGTTGATTGCACTTAGTTCTTTCATGATCAACAATTTGAACAATATTCGAGGCTAGTCGCGTCTACAGCAGCAGCTGTAAAGATACTAGTTGAATCTATCATGTATTTACCTTGAGATATCGATTTGTGCTCTTCTCTCAAGTGCTTTGTTGCTTTGTACAATCTCATAATTTGATCGTCGATTCTGATCTAAGCAGCATAGTCTCTCACAACGCATTCTTTTGTTGAAAACATCTTGATGATAAATCAAGTCGAGTGAAGTCAAGAGTTTTAATGTCAATTGTTGACATTCTTCTTTTGAATACGAAGAATAGTCTTTCATTTTGAACAGCTTTTCTGTAAATCTTGCGTCACGAAAGAAATTGACGAATTAACCTGACTTAATGTCATGATAGTGCAATGAATAGCGAAATCTTCATTTTCAGTTTTAACTACAAGGTTCAGGTTTTCATACAGAGAAATGAGGTCAATCATCTTCATCTTGAGTTTCAGAGACGATTTTCCTGTTCAGAGAGAAAGAGACTCTTTAGTGTATCTGCATCTCAAACTATAAAGAACATTCTATTCTACTCTCTTTTGCAATACATTCAAACAGTCTAAAGTCTTGTCTGATTGTCTGTTGAACGTTCACAGTGCAATGAAATCGACGAAAAGTAAGTTAGTAATGACGTTTCTCGAGCAATTATACTAACGAAGATGCAGTTCTCAGTAACTTCACATGAGCATGCGTTGACAATGTAGTGTATATCACATCTTGACGAGCGTACAATCAATGATCGATATCATCGAAGCTATGCGTTTTGTCAGAGATTGATTCGTCACAGTGAAAATCGATCGAGAGAGTTTTGATCATTCGATGCTCAGAAATCAGCTCTTTTGATTTCTTGTACATTGTCATCGAATTTGAAGATGTGTATTACGTGATGTGGTCAGAGAAATTTGTGACTGTCAGATTTCTCTCAAAGAAGTCAATCGATCGATGCTTTAATGAATTCGCAAGAAAAGGGTACGAAGTGATGATCACTGCAGTAAGTGCTTTCTTCATTAGAAAACTTCTGTAATTGAAACTAGATACAGAAGCTTTCTCATCTCATTCTCGATATTCTGACTCATGAATCAAGACAGAATGAAGATGATGCTGAATTGCAGATAATGCTGCAGAAGACAAGCAAGACAAGAAAGAAAGACGCGATCGAACGAAGTGCAGAAAATGAGTTCACAAGGCAAAACGAGGCAACAAGATGACAGACTTCTCGTAGAAGATGCAAATATATGAGTATAATATAGTAGCAGCATCTTTCTCTCATCACTGATCTTCTCGTCGACACGTTGTTGATTAAATTTTCTTCAGAAATTCATTTCTGTTGTTGTTTTTCATTCTTGAACTCTGTCTCAGAAGCAGCATTCTCGTAACTATGACGACAAGGTGAGCTCTTGAGTTAGCTAATCAATCTGAGGTTTTCTCAAAATTATGAGCGTTTTCTTTTGAGTTAGCACTTCGACACAGCTGTCGAAGTGCTAACTATGAAGAAAGTAGTTGAAAGCTAAGTCATTACAACGACATACTACTAGTAGGCTTTTCGCCAGCCTCACGTGTAAAGAGCATCACAGATGCATTCGTTTCACGCTCTTCTTTTTATTTTCGTGGTTAGACTTTATTGTCATCGTTGAAAGAATCGAAGATGACAGTGAAAAGTACGAATGAGGGTTTCTGCAAGCAGATTACAACTAAGAAATTTCTGCTGTCATCGAAATGATTATTTCTCTGACTTAGCGAGTTTGATTCAATGCAGAGTTGCTTTGATATCGCGATCTGTCTTCTCTTTCTCAATCTGTTTCACTTGTGTTCACTCTTCGAATCTAGCAATATTCTCACTGATAGAGATTCAGTCGAGATCAATAACACTATTGATTATGAGTAAGACAATCAATCATTGAGTCTGATGATCACTGCTGATCAATCTGTCTAGATTGACAGTCACTTCGATATGAAATTGAACTGTCGTCAATATCGTAGTCAGCTGCACCTAGCTTGTCGTAAACTGGTTCTCAAGTTATCATCATTGCACATATGTTGTCTGATGATGTTTGTCTCGCATTTATTAGTGATTTGTAGCGTCTAGCGAGTATGATCATGAGAATAAGATCTGCTTGTTGATACGATCTTGAACCTAGCTCGAATCAAGGTTAATTCTGAAGAAAGAGTCTGAAGTTGCGAAAGCATCTTAGAACTGAATCAATCTTGCTTCAAGACACGACGGAAGATCTCAGCTTCTGAGAACGACTCGATCATTCAGAAGATCTTTAGCAGAAACGTTTCATTGTTCAAGATTTCTGTCTCGAACTATATCTACGTCATTCATCAATGTTGTGAAGCAATAGCGACGACAACGACAGATCTGCTTAGTGCATGACTGCTCATCATACATCTTTCGAATTCTACAGAACGACACTCTGCGTCAAGTAAGCGTGCAGCTTATTTCAGCTCACGTCAATTGATTGCGATAAAGAAAGAGAATAAAGAGTTTTCATTGAGTCAATAAGTCTTGATTTGACCCCTGATGTTGATGTTGAACCAGCGAAGCTCTCAATCTCGACACACTTCAACCCATGTCAGAGAAGCAAGAGTTTCTTTTTCAAAGCTTTAGCCTATCACAAATACAACGTCATCGTCAAGATCTGTGCAATCTGAGATTAGCTTAATCATGTCAAAGAGCAGAAATTTTGATTCTTTCGCAGTCTCTACTTCACTGTTATTCTAATCGCAAGCATTTCAATCAGAGCTTGTCAAACAGCTTGAACAGCTCTGCTCTCAAGCATCAGAAGCAACGTAAGCTTTCTGTATCGTATGAATGCACTCATTCTAACTTGCTTTCACAGTGAAGAACTGTCAAAGACCAGACTTCAAATTCAACGACTTCAATAAATCTTCATGTGCAGACTCAACTTCTTCTCTTGACGATGCACAACTATCATCTTACTTCGCTCGCTCGAATTTGCTCAAAGCATCATCGATTAATTCTAAGCAACTTCATCTTCGTACCTTATCATCGTCTTCTATAAAGCAGTCGATCAAACCAACGTACAAGAAAGCAACTTTCAGCAGAGAGAACTCAAAACGATTTCATTGTGAATTTTGCAACCGAGAATTCAAATTGAAGAGTTCTCTAGTAGAACATCAAGATAGTGAAAGATGTTCAAAGAAATTCTCACTCAAAAGAAATGAGCACAGACTTGAGAGAGGCGCGCTTGCGCAGAGAATGATGAGCGATCAATCACATAGTTTTTTCCCTTTCTGTTCCCTTGAGTATTCTCTATCATGGAAATTTGATTCTGATTAATGTACTTTCGTTCATCTCTAGCAACGCACAGTCGCTTCAGCATGATAACAGAAAGAAAACGTTGAGCGAAGAAAGAACTCTTTTCTCGACTCAGTCAATTGTCAGTCGCACAATCACATTATTTTCTTTTCATTCATCTGCTCTTCTTTCTATTAAGCTTCACTTGCACATCACTTGCGATAGTATGCTTACTGCTGTGATGAAAGGCGCAGAGTTTCGATAGATTGAATGCTGCCTGATCTTTGTATTGTATTCGAGTTTCTGATGTGTTTTTATGATAGATGAAGAATTCCGATACGTTGCATGCTGCACGATTCTCTGAGGTGTTTGTCGAAACTTTTTATCCCATCAGATTTTCTGAAGTGTAAGTACATTATTCATACTAGTCGCTTTCTGTCTTCGTATTATTGATCTCTGTTCTTTCTCAATCATCAACCATTCAAAATTAGCTTACTAGAATTGACACTCTGCTTCGTGATGTTCATCATCTTTTTCAATAAGAATTCTTCTGAGAATAGGTCAATTAGAACAGGCTGACATTAGATCAAGAGGCTCAATAGTATTAGAGATTCTGGTGAAAAAGACGCAAAGAAAGCAAGTGTGTCAAGCACGAGTTGTGCGAAGCGATTGAATACGTGTGGTGCTTCAACCCTCTTCTGCCAAGTGAGATGACCTGAAATTCACCATTATCGCTTCTCTGAACATACGAATGTCTTTATGAATGATCTGCAGAAATGAAAATTGTATCAGTCAAGAACGACGATAGATCGAGAGAACAGACTAGAAATGGTAACTAAGTTTGACTCAGTGCAAAGTGCTGAAACCTCATGAGACACAATCGAGACTTGCTTTGCTTTGCAATACATCTTTCGATTCTCGTCAATGAATCGAGCTATCTGTGCTTGAGCTCTTCTATCTAGAGTGCAAAGATTGATTTTGACATGAATTTTAGTGAAGTCTGACTGAAGAACATCAACAACGTAACACTACTTTAACGGTCAAGAATCTTTGAAACCTGTCAAGAAGTAGACGTGATTTCAAGAGAAGATCAGTGCTGAATCGAGTCGAAAGAAGAGCTTGTTGAATTCAAATATTTTGATAGTATTCAGATTCAAGAGAACATTTAACACTTTTGTCGAGGCTGTATCTTTCTGCGTACTGATATCATTTGTTCACACATCAAATGACATTCAAGCAATGAAGCTTTGATCAGAACAGAAGAGATTGCTATCTCGTTTGATTCTTGTCATGTCTGAATCTCTCTATCTCTTTGCCTTTCATGATCAACGCTTGCTTGTCTGATTGTCTGCACTTTGAAAACAGAAAGCTGCAACCTGTCTTAACGTCTTTCTTTAATCATACACGCTTCTGAAGAGGTTGAGGCTAATGCATTTGTTTTCAGACGTCAGTCGCTAGAGAAAGTATCAGAACCTTTCTATCGGGCAAAAATCAACGAGTGTCAATCACTCATCGTCACTACAGCGAGCTCAAGCTGCAGATGTCGCAATAGCGAAAGCAGTGCAAGGTTTCGAGACCTGTTCTTTTTTCTTTGATGTATGACGATGATACTCTGCGATAATTTTAAAGTGTCTGAGTCGATCAACTAGCGCATTACTTGCATAACTCGCGATCGACATCAGCTCACGTGAATTTCAAGTCATATTCTCACGCTTGTCTTACTTCGCTCTTTGCTTCTCATTGCAATATTCTCATCAAAGAAGCAAACGCTACTCTATCGAGAGATTGCAACAGATGTGATTTTCAACTACTTCTTTTCGAGCATGATTAATTGAATTGAAGGCTAGTTAGGTCGTTCTGCAGTATTTCACAAAGGTACAAACCTATCATGTCTTTCAACACAGAGATCATTTCTGTGTTCATTGACGTCAACCTTGACTTCAGTTTGATACATGCAGCGAAGGTTGAATGCGATGATCTGAATTCTAAGAACTCAAATAATTCGAATTCTCTGAAGATCTATAAGTCAGAACAAAAATGTGTTCAGATTATTCACTTTGTGCAGCAAGAGATGCGAATGTCTGTGTCTAAGAGACTATGCATTGATGCGTCGAGCTCACACAACAACAGTGCTCGCGATCGGTAAAAGAAGATTCTGTCACTGTGAAAAGTTCAGTCATTGTGCTTCATTTCGATACTATCGTCATGTATCTGCGATCACTCTCTATCGTCGTTCCGATTGAAAAAGACGGCTTACCTACTATCATGATCACTGAGAATGAAAAGATTGTGACTGTAGACTGAAATATGAGAAGAGCTTGAAAAGTACGTCAATCTGTTAGACTAGAGACAGTAAATAAAAAGAAAGGAACTTTATTATGATGGTATTGAAGTGAGCTACTTGCACAATTTATTTCGTAGCACAGAATGTTTTATCAGATATCTATATCAATTTATTGTGATAATCTACGAAATTCATCGATTCAACTAGAGATAGGTAGAATCGTAAGAAATAGTGTTCATCGCAAATCTCATTCCAGATTCTAAATCAATAGGTTCGTCGATGAAAATTGTAGAGATAGAAACGTAAGAAAAGTTCGCAGTCGACCTCATGTCAGATTCTAAATCAAGAGGTTCGTCGATTGATACCTGATAGGCAGAAACGTAAGAAAAGTTCGCAGTCAACCTCATGTCAGATTCTAAACCAAGAGATTCATCGATTGAAACTCGAAAGGTAGAAACGTAAGAAAAGTTCGCAGTCAACCTCATGCCAGATTCTAAACCAAGAGATTCGTCGATTGAAACCTGAAAGATAGAAACGTAAGAAAAGTTTGCAGTCGACCTCATGTCAAGTTCTAAATCAAGAGATTCGTCGATTGATACCTGATAGACATAAACGTAAGGAAAGTTCGCAGTCGACCTCATGTCAGATTCTAAACCAAGAGATTCGTCGATTGAAACCTGAAAGGTAGAAACGTAAAAAAAGTTCGCAGTCGACCTCATGCCAGATTCTAAATCAAAATCTTGATCATGAGGTCTGAAAAAAATGAATAGAAATTGTGAATTTGACCTCTCTTTTGATGAAGCTATATGTTGATCATCATGACGCAAGCATTGACTCGAGAATGATTCATCAGCTTCATTCGTGACGTTGCTTTGGTAAGAAGATGCTGAATCAAGATGATCAAAGCTTTGATGAGCATTGTCGTTCGTCGTCGAGTCATCTTCATTAACTATAGATGAGTCATCTCGTTCAAGAGAGCTGATGTACGTAGTTGTTTGAGTGAGATACTGTGACAACGAATTGCATGATGATGAAGATTCAGATCGAGTATCTTCTAATGTGACAGTGATTAAATCTGAAGTCGATAGCACTGATGAAAATATCGCAAGGCTATAGTCTCGTCAAACTTCTTTTCGTTTCAAGCTTCTGAGGTTCAGTTGAGAGATCTCGTGCACTCGCTTTGCTGAAAGTCAAATTCAACACATCAGCGACGTTCTCGTTCAAGATCAGTTGCTATACGTAAACTCACGTATTCGTTTCGTCTGTTTCTGAGACTCAGCAATCACAACAATATCGAAAAACTTGACGACGGTGAAAAGCAAGTCAGTTCGATTTCAAGACGCAGAAAATTCCTTGAAATGCGAGCTTACAATCTGTATTCTGTAGAGAAGATCAGCATGTACAGGTTAAAGAATAAATGTTTGCACTCTGATGTTGTCAATATGAAAGCAACAAGACTCAAGAGTTCAGAGCATAGTAGACGCATCTTGTAAAAAACTTTCCCATGTTGCAAGTATCAATCTAAGCTGCAAGACTTTGCCTTGTGATCGCTTTGCAGAACATGAAGTAATCGTGACTCTTTCATCATGACGTTTTTGAGCCTTCTTATATTATGATTACTGCTAGTGATCTTGCAACTAGCTTCACTTTCAATTCTCACTTCAAGATTCTGATGCAGTCTCAGTTTATGCACGATCTTTCGAATTGAATCACTCTCGATTTCGTGTAATAGTGAATCAATATCTCATTGTGCAGATGTTACGAAGTCAATTTGATTTCATGATGACTGAGTTCGTAAGTCGTCAAGAGCATCGAGAGAATTCTCACGCGTTTTCGAAGACTCTTCTATTTTTTTGATGATTCTGTTCACTTCGTCACGCTTTGCGTTATTGGTAAAGTGATCATCTTGAAAGCTTTGATTGTCTTCAGTGTTTCTTTGATCTTGCGAACAATCTTTGTCAGCGCTGTCGTCATGCTCTGCATCATCATCATCGTCTTGACTGCCTTCATCTTCACAATCATTATTCTTATTCTTGAAGTCATGATCTTGCCTGTTTGAATTGTCATTGATCGTATTGCTCTGATCTTTCGAACAATCTTCGTCAGCGCTGTCTAGATCATTCTCACTGTTCGTCTGATGTAAAGAGATAGAGTCGTCGTCTTTGTCGTTGACGCTGGTTCCGTAGATATCTCTAGAGACACGTTCACAAGGTTTGTCTCTCTTAATAACAACATTCTCAGCGATGAACCTTTCGCTGTTACAGTCACAAGTCTCTGCTTGCTGTGAGACATTGCTATGATAGAAGACGACTAAGCGATGATGTTCAGGTGTAGATAATGCTGCACACGTTCATGAAAACTGCGTTCGCTGAGACTGAGACTCTCGAATAATGAAGGGTTTGAAGAGACGTTGTCGTATACGAAGGTAGAGACGGTTAGCGCGCTGTACAGAATACAGATAAGTAATCGATCAAACAAGTATAGTTAGAAGAAGACTTACTTTCGACCACTCAAGAAAGTGCTCTGAGTCTTCAACAATGATGTGAACCAGATTCTTCATCACATGCGTCAAGAAACTGAAAGATGAGTGCTTGATCAACTCGCACGTCAACTTTCCGTCAACTTCAGTAAGTTACCCTAGAACAGCTTGGGTTTAGCGTAGCCTTCGAGTTTCTCAATTCCGTCAAGAACTTAATATCTTCACAATGAAGCTGACCCCTTGTACTTTGACTCTCGCCCCTCTCGAGGAATTCGAATTCGATACTTCATTCACGAAACTAGAGTAGAATTACGAAAACCTTCGATCGTCGTAACCTATTCTATTTCACAGTCAGCGCGATCACACGAGTATTAAATCGACACTAGTGTGCATAAAATTAATATCGAAGTATTTCATGCTCACTTCACTCAGTCGCTAAACGATTTCATTTTCTTTTTGTTTAGATCTTCTTCTTCGCATTTTGAGTGCACTGTGAGCATGATCACTGACAAGAATTCATCGGACCGATTCTCTTAGATGACAGCTTCACGTGAGCGTCAAGTCACCCTCTTTAAACGATATTCTTCCCCACGCACTGAGGCCGTTCAGTCTTGCCGCTCGCTCAACTTGTCGCTTCACATGAGGCTCAAACCATTCCTCTCTCGCGCATTGAGCGATTCACCATCTGTCGCCATCATCGCTTGAGCATTGAGTAACCCTTCTCGCCGGGATTGAGGGGGCGAAGCCGGCTCATTGCAGGCCCACAAAACTCTGAACGAGATGTATATTCAACAGAAATATTTCCCTCACTTTCCTTTCGAACCCGTCATCTGCGCACCCAGTCGTCTCTCTTTGATGATAACCTCATCTATTCAAGAAGCAACCCCCCCCTCAAGTCACCACTGATTCTAACCTCGATTCTGCAAAGCGTCGCATTCGCACTGCGAGATCTAGAAGCTCAGATCACGGGGTTAAGGGCGAAGTGGTGAGGTGGCGAGGTATGAGCTGTGAGAATTTGCAGCGGAAGTTTTGAGGTGGGGTGAAGATGAATAAGGGGGAGGGTGGAAGAAGAGTAAGAATAGTAGATGGCGGTGATGACTAGGGAAACCACAAGCGAGTGAAAGCAACGTGAGTCAAAGGCTCATACATTCTCCTTCTTAACTACTATTCATCTCGTAACCATTCTTCTACCTCAACTTCAACCCGTCTGAACTGCTTCGCTGTAAAGACAACATGGCCGAAATTTGCCTTCGTGATCACAAGAGTGTTCATGTTATGATCTCAAATTCGTAACACCTCACGATTCTTGAGTGTTCTTTCGGAGTTCGAGATGTTAATTGTGATGTCGGGCCGCGGACAGCCACGCCAATATTCTGCAAGCCAACGCCAGTGATTCTCGTTGCTGTATGCGTCTGTAATAAACATCTGAGACGCAGCTCTTTCTGTAGTCATCAATGACGAAAATGAAATGATGTTAACACATGCGATTTGAGATTTGAAAGGCATGGCGACAGAAGAAACAGTGGTCGATTCATGCTGCGAAGCAGATTCAGGGATGGTGGGAACCGGAAGCTCAATATAAGCGTTTCAAAGCATATTTCAATCTCGAATAACTTGAGTGTAATGAAAGAGATCTGTGCTCTCAGAGGTTTGCGATTGAATAGAAGTTTGGTGGAAAATTCGAACATCGAGTCTCAAGTGTTTGATGATATGATGATGAAGATATTTGATCATGAAAAGAACGACGTTCTTATTCACATCATTCACAGCAATGATCTTACCTCTCATTGATTCGAGCGAGCGAGCTCGTAGAATTGTTGATAAAATCTCGATTTGTTGAATGATGAGTGAACAGATCATCGAAAGCAACGAAATATGCTGTGACGTGATGACTGATAAGCTCGAAATCTGAAGAGGCGAAAGATTGATGACATGCGAACGTTCAACAGTGAAGAAAGAGGTGGCAGAAATTGAGCTGAGAGTTGACTTTATGACATGTTTCTTTGCAATATTTGAAGAAGAAGATGATTGAGATTCAGTATTCATGATAGAGCATAACAGAATTGTGTTATGTCACATAGATTATTTTTGTTTAACTGTAACATGTAGAACTTGTTCATGCTTTATATTTGATCGGCAAAAGATCAGCTAAAGAAAGAACTCAGACGAATGCTGAGAAAGAAAAGAGCATATCTTACTTACGCTATTACTTTCGCCTTCACTCATCGTGTGATTGACAATTGACTACTGCGAGGCTAAAGTTAAAGCAGCAATCTAGTAAAACTATGACAAATCTTGCTTGTCTTGCCATGCAAGAGTCGCTTACGAATATTGTTGCGATGAAAATCTTAGTCTTTCAGAAGATTAATTTGACAATTTCAACGTCTCTCTAACATCATTATCTGATCATCTTTATTGCACATTGAGAGTATCGTGATGACTTCGACGATGCAAATCTGTCAACACAATACTCTTTTGCATGATGAGTGTCTATCGAAAGAAACAAACCATTATTTCAAAGGTGTGAGTCGATTAAGTGTCACACATCGAGCAAAGCGAGCACGAAACCCTGGTCACTCAGATTCGTAGACAGTCGAAAAGTTGATTGATCTAGATCAATATTTTTAACTTTCATGAGTCACTGACACAAGTGCGAGTCTCAAGTTGTGTGACATTGTAGTCATTTTCTCTATCGAGTTCGTTGGCTCGTACCAAGCATTATTCAAGGGGTTTTGTTTTCTTTGTCGTTCGTCAAACCCGTTTCGATTTAGTTGCGAAATTTCAACAGAGTAACAGAACAGAATCGAAATCAGGCATTCAAGAAAGTCTTGAGTACGACGATTGAGACTTTTCTCTCTCATTGATATATTCTACTTTGTGCGGCAAGTACTCATCATTAGATTAATTCAATCAGATCTCATGAATTACGAACGTCATGCTTCATATCACGCAACGAGAGAGCGATCTAAACTACCTCTTTCTTGAAAGTTTCTACAAGTGTCTCACCACTTGATTTCAACGAATCACTCAAGCTTTGTTTGCCGACTGCTTCCTTCGTGCTGACGTCTTTGCAAGCTCGACCCTTGCCACGAGTACGCTTTCACTTTCTTCCCGCTCTTTTAGAAACTTTGGCCTCCGTTTCTGTATTCTCGACGTCGACCTCGAGTTTCCCACGGCGTAAGTGAGATTTCAATTCGTTGATGATCTCGATCTTTGCTGTGACTTTCTCTTGATGCTGTACTGATCTTTCGTGAAGTCTTCTCTCGATCAGAAGAAGATCGCTGTGACTTTGTTCTTGCTGATGTATCAGAGCATCTTCTAGGCCCTGAATCTTGGAAGCTTTGGCTTCAAGCTCGAGCATCAGTTCAGTGATGTCGATGAAGTCGTTCGTCTTCTCTTCTCTCGATGTGATCACCTGATACGGGGCCTTGGAAATGATCTTCCCTAATCTTGTATGTGCATTTCAGACGCAGTTGAGATTCTTTTCCGTCTCGCTATGACGAATGCGTTCATGATTGAAAGCTTCCTGACACATTCGATGCTTCTGCCTTTCTTCGTGAAGATCATTCTTGAATCTAGCTCGTGAAGCTTCGAACTGACTGTAACCGGCTTGCAGCTTCTTGAGATGAGCGTGAGCCTTGTTCAGAGCTATTCGATCGTTCTGTGAAGTAAGCTCGGCATGGTGCAGCGCTTCACTAAGCTGAGTGACGTGATGGTTGAGCTCAAGAACCTGCTGTCGGGAATGTTCTTCTCGATGATAGAATTTCTTGAGAAACTCTCAGTTCAATCGTCTGGCGCATGCTCGACAAGACTCAATCGTTGTGTTTTTCTATTCAGGTTTTTAGTCATATTCTCATGTGAATGATGCTGAAAACTCATCATTGTTCGTGAGGAAAGTTCGTCAGACATTATGAATCAAAGAAGCTGTGTTCAAAGACTTGAATGTGCTAGACAATGTAGGCAACTTGTCGTTTCTGCTGAGTATGAGACTCAAGAACCTACTACTTATAGAGAATTGTCTCAGCTTTACACGAATGAGTAGCTTTCGCGCGCGCGTCGAATATTCTATTCTAGGCAGAATTGCTCACCTAGAACGCATTCTTTTCACTTCAAACATAGTTTTTGCCAAGACGTTTTCATCGAGAGACTTCGTTTGAAGATCGATTGAAAGGTTACTCGCCATACCCTCTTCAGCAGTCATCTCTAAAAGGGGAAATTCTTTTTGAAATATCATCTGAAGGTTGAACAGAATCGATTCACTTCGACGCTTCTAAATCTTCGATGAAGAATTTATTGAGATAATGCAAGATGTTACAACTTATACATTCGATTGATTTACATCTAGATAACTCATTGACAGCGAAATTCGCAAGCAGCTTCTGTGACCATCCTCGTCATCTCTCTTTGTGCTTTCATGAGCTCTGTAATCTGCAAGGCATATTCTTTCACGTCAATGCCACAGTTTCAACCCCCGACTGTGAGTTCGAAGTTGTTCAAATCGTTCTCGTATTGTATCTCGTAGCTCGTTGATGTTTCCTTAGATGTATGTATTAGCAGAAAAGACTTCGCAAAGAAACACGGACGAGCTTACATCACTCATCACTTGTTGTACCAGTTTCTGAGATGCATCAGCTTGAGCGAAGCTTTCTTTTGAGATCAATGATGTTGATGTTGAGATGTTGCGAGATCGAAGAATCTTTCATGTTACGACCCTAGCTACGCACCTACGTTGGTAGCTATGTTGATGGCTATCGCCGATCGCTCGCCGCTAGGCTATAGAGTTGTTCCGAGGCCAACTCTATTCAGGGTTAGCTTATGTTCCCCTGAGCCATATAGATAGTCGGCTCTGCCCTTCTAGATACTTTCCTTCCTTAGCATTTATATACTCGTTACATTACACCCATATGACTCGCTCTATGCTGGCCCCTAACATTCCACTTCGAGTAAACTGCATCAACAGATCGTTGTCGATAGAATGAAACCATCTCATTGTGCTTGTCACAAAGAACATTTCAGCTCTTTTCTGAATGAGATCGATGAATATTCTCAAGAATCTTTTCATCGTCGTAAGTCTTAGACACTCAAGAAACGCAGCGACGTTCACGCTTAGAGATCTTTCGAGCAGTGTTGAATTCGCGTTCTGATGTGAGTGACATGATATCAAGGGCTGAACAGAGGTTTCAAAGATGAAAACGAGAGCAAAGACGTACCTGATAGTCATCTAATATGCATCTCGTCTTTTGAGATCATTTAAAGCGATTCTTAAATCTAGGATTGATACTGAAGAATGAGCTGATCCTGTTTTAACCAGTAAAAGCGTTGCCATCGCAAGTGTGAATCAAAAATTAGTGAGTGATACGTTGCTGTCACACGCTGAGTGAGCGAAACGTAGTCGCAGCGGCAGGAAGTACCTTAAGAGCAGACGCTGAGTGAGCTAAAAACGCCTTGCGGACGCTGAGTGAGCTAAGTAATGCCTTACATGAATTGTTCGCAGAGCTAGTGAGTCACCTGACTTTGCTCATGTCATATTTGGTTAGACGATCGACATGTGAAAGGTCACAGGGCTGCAATAATGAACAATCGAGATATTCTTGAAGTTCGATTCGAAAAATTAAGGCAGTCTTCGACCTTGATGATCGTGCAGCAAACTGATCGACTGCTGATCTAGACTGCGAGAATAGGCGAACGAGCGCTCAAATAACGAAAATAGCTGAAAGAATGAGTCAGAACCCTTGTATTGATTACTATAAAAGATTCACACATCAATCGTGAACTTGAGATCACTAGAATCTACGAGCTGAAAAAAAGACAACGAGTGAGTATGACAGACGCACTGAATCTCGACGATGAGGTCTGAAAAACATTCTTGAACGAGCTAAAGATCGACGATCCAGACAGCAATGTTACGCGTGAAAATCAATGAAACTTTGATTTTCAGTGAACGAGCACAGAAGCTGGTCAATAAATTGATCAGCAACAGATGTCAGATGATATGAGTAATTCGAATGTTAACAACGCTCAAGTCAATTCTCTATTCCCTCCTAGCTACACGACACTTGCTAGCCTAGAGATAACATCAGCTACTGAACCTGTTTCGCAGCTAGAGGCGAAGACTCAGTTTCGCGAAACTTCTGCGAATAATCTTAATGCATTAGTGCGACAGTTGCAACGCAAGTAAGTGTCATATTCTCTACAATTGCGCAATGAAAGAGCTAACTGCTGAAAGGGTGAAGAAGCAAACGAGGTGCGGAATTCTGCTTCCCTCAGATGTTGAGTTCTTTTGACTAGTCTAGACAACTTCAACGAGTGAGCGACTACATTGACAAGCTGAAACGCTGAACCTTAGAAGTCAACAGTCTTCTTTACGAGCTAACCCGCAAGAATCACGCTTCTTCGAGCAGCCGCACGAACTTTCCCCATGAACACTAGAAAGAGGGCTCGACGTATTCTTGGTGACTTTTCTTGATTTGGTGTGGCATGTTAGACAGTACGTAGTAGTATCAACGGCTGAAGTTGAAGTCTCTGTGAATTGCCTTGTTAGAATAAGTCAAGCATTTATAAACAATCACATCGCGATCTTCTTGTCTGTTTCTCGATCTTCATCTCTTCGTGACTTAAAAAACGATGCCTTACAGACGATGAACGAATTCTGAGATTGCTATCGTAGTCTATTTTGCATTCAGAAATGCAGACCACGAAGAATGTCGCAAGATTCTCAACCTAAAAATCGCGAGACATTTTGAGAAATCTCGAACGACTTTGAGTATTCGAAATAAACTTGACGACATTCGCAAAATCGAAAGCTTGTGAAATGAGGCAGAAGGGTGAAACATCGCTGCAGTTGACGAGTGGCTTGTTGCTCTAGACATCGAGAACCTTCAAGCTTTGGTTGGGGTAGAGCACGAAGAGTTAGATCAAATTTCGAAGGTGAGTTCATATAGATCGAAGCACAACGCAATGTTTTGACCACTCTTGAGGACAGGAAAACCGCCACGCTTTCCTTCACGCTGCTCTCGCCCTAACTATTATCAATGACCAGTGATATGATCTGAGGGGAGAGAACCAGGCTAGAAAGTTGAGTGAATAGTACTCTCTAAGATCTTCGATGTAAACTTATTGCTGCTGCTGACTCGATGCAGACTTGATTCATTCTATCGCATACAGCCTGCGGAAATGAAGAGTGAAATAGTCGAACGTGTACATCAGTTATGTTCAAACTCTCATCGATGTTGAGTTAGCTAGATGGTAGCTCTTCAAGAAATAGTGTTCTATTATTCACTGTTTCGCAAATCGTCATCTCGAGTTTAAGTGCGTTCAAATTCGTTATTGTTCTATCTCTCGAGCCTGTACGAGTCTGCGCGAGATTCTCAAAGAACACGATGTTCTTCGACTTCAATGTAGTGTTGTATAGTTTTCTCAGGTCGACAGTATCGAGCCTTCCGGTCTGATCAATGCAGTAGTACACGCATTCTTCATGTCGTAGTAAAAAGTGTTTGAAGGTAATCTCAGTGAATTCTATGCAGTGAAACCGGGTCAAATCGAGGTCGTATAGCATGATGTGCCTAGACTGATTCTGAAGATTCGTTTGAATGAAGTTTTGAAGAAGGTTACTTGGCAACATGGTATCTGGCAGAGACTTCGAACGATATTTGTGCGGCAGGTTCGCTGAGTTTTCATTTCTGGAAGGGTGAGAAACAGAAACGATGAATGCGTCATCTTCGTCATTGACAGATGACATTACAGTCCCTATACGAGACACAGGTGCTAGGTTGCCGAAAAAGGCGCGGAAGGTATTTCGCTTGATCGCTAGAGAGGTAATGTTTCTTCGGCGTTGTTCAGCAATCTCGACGGGTTTCGAGTCATCGTTATAGATCATCTCTTGAAAAAGAACTTTGCGATTCAGCATAAATGATTGATGAAATAGCCTATCGCAACGCTTCGAAAGTTTGAGGCTGCGTTGAGCGTCGAAAGAGAATTCTGCTGCTGGGCGATGAATATCTCTGAGCTGTACATTCGAGAGACTTCGGGAGATTCGTTGAACCTCAGAGTTCAAAACAGTCTCGTCGAACTGATAGATATCTGATGGTCGAGCCTGATGAAGAAAGTCGCGAATCATCTTTTCCTTTGAATTCTGAGTACAAAGGTGATGAATTTGCGCGAATTCAAACTCATTCTTCGATGCGAGCTCGTCAAATCGATGTCATCACTTCTCTGCCTCATTCGTGATGACTTTTATTGGTCTTTCAGCGTTCTTCCTCGATTGTATGCAAGTCATTTCGGGGAAACGACGCATGACGAAAAGTCACAGCTGTTGATAGGCGACTTGAAAACATTCTTTAGCGCTGTGAGAAAAGAGTCTAAACATCGTTTCGCTTCGTTGCTTCATGATTTGTGTCTGACTCGTGTGCAGTCTTTCAAAAGCCTGACGGACAGATTCTTTAAATCGTGAAGGTAAAAGTCTTTTCATGATCTTGGCGAAAGGTTCGACATGCTTTGTGTCTTCGATGAAGGTGTAGAGAGAGGGAATGAGATAAGGAATGACAGAAAGACGACGAAAGATACCTAGTCTCTGTTGCCTGTTCGTGACGGCCGGGAAGAGAATTTCGTTCTGCATGCAATTTTCTATGAAGTGGTAATTCTCAGAGAAAGTCAGTAAAGATCGACCCTGAATTATGTGCACGATGTTGGCGTCAAGATAGAAGTATGACGCGTCAGTGGGCTCGAGAATTTGTTCTCACGTTGTCTTGACTAATGCTAGACAGTTAGATAGCTCCTGCTCATACTTTAGCAAAATGTAAGAAGCGTTGGCATGATATGAGCTGTTGTCACCTCTGGACAGCGCAAGGTTAGCAGACGATGAAAAACATCGATCGACACTGATGATCACAAGCTCACAAAGGAAAGTAACGCATTCAAGACGTCTTGCAATGCGACCATCTCAGAGGTTTTCTTGGCCATGTTCTGTAACTGCGCGACGTCTGTTTGCTTGCTTTCTGATAACCGGGCCATTCACTTCCCTGCCTCAGCCTCGTCATTCCTCAGTTGACAATAGCGCAAGTTGCGAAAGATATCTTCATCGCAGAAGTTCCGAAAGTTCGAGTACGCTTCTTTCAAAGCAGTGACCACTGATGAGTTCAAATCTTGAGACGAAATTAGCAAGCTCACTAAATCCCGAGGGGATAAATCAGCCCTCATACCGTCCAAGTATAAGTTCACAATCCACCACTTTTGTTCCGGCTGAAAGAAGTACCGCGTCGCCGCTGCAAGGCGATGGCGCTCATGCAAGCAGATTAACGGTTCTTCCACCTTCAGAAGACTGAGCTCTTCACAGCCGCCCAAAGAAACATCCAGACTCCCGCCTTTCCCCAGTGCGCCAGTCAACACCTTTCGATTTATGAGTGTTGGAACATAATTATCTGGATTCAGTCGAGAGCAGCCTTCCAACTCGAAAATATTGTGTAACCTAGAAACGTTCTTCCCGTCTAGCGGGCGAGCCTCACAGAACTTATCGACCTCGAACACAAGCTTGTGAATGAGAATCTTTGCTCTTCCCAAATACGCTCTGCTCCTTTCACTAGAGGTCTGTTGTTTCAGTTCAGGATCATCGATCATGTTGTTGTGTCGGCAATGTGGTAGAACGCTGTCGACATCAGCCTCTTCCCAAAGTTTTCAATTGAACATACTCAATTTGAAGGTGTGCATCGAACGCGAATGCCAGGCTCTTCTCCCTGGATTCGGATACAGATCACCAGAGCCTACGGACTGAAGCCCTCAGAGGGTGCCGTTCGGCGTCTTGGACCTATGCTCATCTCCTTTAAAAAGCGCGGTAGAAACTCAGCAAATATTTCATTGACCATAGTATTCATCATGTCTCGTTGTAATCATATATCGTTGCTACGAATAGCAGAAGGTAAAGAAGTGTGTTTGCTTGACGATGATCGACTCGACAGAGCCATGCAATCGATGACTAATTCATCCGCCCAATACCCTTCGCTACAGTTTTTCATCGGACGAAAAGCTAAAGACCTGGCACTTCCCGAGCTTTTCCCCCACAACAATGTCCGAAGAGGTCACCAAGACCGCAATTGTGTCGCCAATCTTCGCCTCGATGCCTCATTCATTAGCTGTAATCGACCAATACTATTCGTCGACAGTGACTCTCTTTCCGTCATCTATCGAAATCACGAGGCTGCCTCGTGCCATAGAACAGCTTCGTATTCAGTTCTCTGGGCCGTCGCGTCGAATCATAGTCTTTACGACATTCTTCATGCACGACTGTTTTTTCTTTTTACAGATGTCATCTGCATCTTTGCAGATGATTTCAAGAATCACGGAAGTGTGACAGACCGCTTGAACACTTGAGCTACAATTGAGTTCGCTGTAGATCTTCCCAGAGAAATCCGCCTACGAGTTGTCATCGTCGCCTCCGATCAAATGAAGAAACTACGTCGAAATAAACAATTCTGAAGTACCGTTAATACGCGAAACTTCTTCTTCTCTATAGAGCTACTCTATCTTCCCGAAGACCATCTCTCACCACTTGCTCGATATCGCCGATTAAAAGACATTCTCCTTAGACAAGCGGATGAAATACGATGGCTTCGTATAAGTAAACACTACCTATTTTCTGCCGTCCACATGAGCAGACTCTTTTCTCGAGCACTTCAACACATAGTAGACTCGGTCAATCAGCCTTTCAGCTTTATAAGAGCAAGCAGAGAGGGAAACGAGATCACCGAAGATTACAGTAATCATCTATTGACTTTCTTCAAGCTCGGGGCGCGCTGCGAAGTACCTTACAGCTCGCTCATTTCGTTCGTTGCTTCAAGCATTCTTATGGATGCCTATCCTCCAAATATGCATAGTGAGTCTCTTATGAATGGTCTTTGCTTTCCAAGCTAACGGTTAAGCAGAATTCGATCCGGCATCTGATAGGCGCAAAGAAGCAGTGATGACCTAAAGCAAGGTATTTGACGTGTTCAAGGAATGCCGAAATTTGTGCCTCGTAATAATCTTTTCCAGACTTGAAAGGTCCACGAGGTATATCTTCGAGAGTGTATCGTTGATTCAGTAGCAGGCCACGGGATAGACATGTCTTGATATGAAATTCCCCATTTTCCTCAAAGAGAGACCCAGCTTGATTGAAACGAAGCCTAGATAGTTGCCATGTTATAATTCCAAGCTGGAAAACAACCTTTGCCTTTTGTTCTTGGGATATGTTGGGTTCATGCGTCTCCAAGGTCTTCCATGTATGCTGTAGAGGCGAGCCTTGAGCTCTACTCATGAGAATATAGGGGATACCGACATCGTTGTCCCTGGAACAGCTATGTGATCATTAGCTTATCCACAACGAGAATCGATGGAATGACTTGCCTGTATGCAAAGACCTCGGGAACAGGAATTGTACTGTTGGCCTTGATATACTTAAGAGTCGCGGCTTCACTAGCCAGTAGTATGAGGTTCGTTTCGTCGGATTTGATTCCACCGTCATTCCGTGGGGAACGGAGCACCCACTCCACCCCGTCAATGAACGAGATTAGGATTGTCCAGTTGAAGCTACCACTTGCTGGGGTCTGAGAAGTGTCACAGAAGCAGCTTTGCCCTCCGCGCAGCTTGCTCACCAAACTGCAAAGAGCGAGTTTGTTAAATTCTGCATATTTGAAGATGCTTGCGCGTTCATACATCGATGGCATGATGCGTAGCGGAGGCTCTGTGCGCGCCTGGGAGGTGAGCAATACTGAGGACAGAACTCACCAGTAGACTGTTTGAGGTAGTAGTTACTTATGTGAGGCAGTTGGTTTGGCTCTGCCAAGGCAGGTCTCGGCAGGCCGGGACGGGTTTATCCGTCACCGAAGCCTCTCCTACACAGTAGGCACTTCGCAACCGGGTCGAAAATAACAGCCTCCCTGCAACAGTGTTGTGCGAGAATTCAGTCAATTCTGAATATAAAGTATTAATTAAACTTTTTTCAATTGAACAAAAGTTCTGTTATTATGATAAAGATTCGGCCAGCGATGAAACCCACCTGTACGCGGTGCTGGCTACGAACCTACTGTCTAGCTACAGTAGAGCCTAGAGGTTATCAAACGTTTTGAATGACATCGAGGCGCTGCGTGGTGGTGGAACGCTGTGCGTTGGCCGCGTGCAGAGTTTTCACGACCGCGCAGACCTCGATAACCTCAATGCGCATGCTACAAGCAATCTTTACGCAGGCGAGGAAGTCAAATAGAACGCAGAACTACAAGGGAAATCGCTTATGAAAACCATCCGATTCAGTACCTCGTCGCTGCGATCGCGATCGCGACGGCGAGAACTGAGACAGGACACCCTTGCGTTTGGCCTGTTGGGGGTGAATAGCAGGAAGAACTCGGATCACGGACATTCTTTAGACCTGCGTGCTAACTACGTATAGGCCTCGTTAAGACTGCGTGCCTGTTACTACGACACGGGCAACTCGCGAGCCTCGTTAAGTTCGACACGGGCAAACTCAAGAGCCTCGTTAATACCGTTTAACAGACGTTCAGACACGAGCAACCGATACGTGAGCGGTACGCAGGCGAAAAGGCTTCGTTAAGAGAAGAGGGACACAAGCGGGTTAGTAGAGAATGATCGGACTACGCTGCCTGGCACAGAACGACAGGTTCAATTCAAGGGTCGTCAAGGCAAACAGCAAATTATAGACATTCAAAAGTACTGCGGATGAGTGCTTCACGCACTCGTGTCAGCATCACATCTCTTCCGTCTATCTCGTCAGGAATCAGCTTTCCGCCTGCACCAAACATCGCATACATAGCATCTACAATGTTACGATCCTAGCCTTCGCTTAACCTAACCCTAATCAATTCACAGTCAACGCTAGTGAGTTGACTGCGTATTGATTAGAGCTAGCCGATATTCGGATTCAGCCTTCATATGAATCCAAACGACACTAGGCTAGTATAGGACTAGCGGGAACCTGAGCTAGCTGTGATGTCATTGGGACCCTGCATCATATGTGTAAGGCGCCAACCCTATCGGGCCTAGCGCAGGGCTGAGGAACACATAAGAACCGAGTTCTTACCTGTACATACTTTCCTTCCTTAGCATTTATCTATTAGTTAAATGACACCCCTATGACTTGCTCTAGGCCGGCCCCTAACATACAACTACCTCAACATACACAATCCCATCTCCGGTTGTCGCTTCGATCGTTATCATCGCTTCAGCACCGGCTTCGCGGCAAACTTCTTCTGCCGTCAAGAAGCAGGCTGATAATCTTATCAGCATCACATCTCCCTTGCTAGAAATTAGCTCTACGCCTGTATCAATCGCCCCGAACATAGCTTCTACGGTCGCTGACGTCGCTTCAGCCACAGCTTCAGCTTCAGCCTTCGCCCAAGCACTCAGCACTTCAAATGCATTCGGCAGTGACGCCTGCGGTCAAATCGATGGCACCTGCTCGGGCGACATCATCGTCTACGATACCACCGCCGGACTCACTTCCGAGATATTTCAAAAAAGCGGCTTCGGCGCTTGCGGATGGCTTAACAATGGCACTTATGAGAATGTCTTTGCTCTTGCACATGGTGAGTCATCCGCTCAACCTCTCTCTTCTCTTACCATTCAAGTAATCTTCTCCGCAGGCATGATGAGCGACCAGTCGAACGGAAACCCCTATTGCGGCCGCATGGCTATCATCACACTCGATGGCAAGACCGCCACCGGCAAGCTCGTCGATCTCTCAGATCATCTCTTTGCTGATCTAGGCGCGACTACTAACACTGGCCGTTACCACGATGTTAAGTGGACTTTCACGACCTAGAAGCTCCTGCATGGTCAAGTTTGTGGGCATAAATTATATTAGGATGCAGATCTAGAAGATGATCTTTCGTTATACGTAGTTGATTCACAATAAAGTAAGTTTACATGCCACAGTAGTGCGCGGCGACTTTCCCTACCATTGACCCTCTTTCGTTCCACTGCTTCGTGCAAGCTGTGCAAAAAAAGGACCGTGATACTCAAAGATAAGGGACTAGCATCGAGTAGAAGATGATGTTGTCAAGACAGGCTGAAGGACGTTCGTTAGACGTTGCTTCATGTTCTACTTGTGGGAAAAGGAACGGTGACGTTTCTTCTCACGCTTCTTCGAGTTGTACCTGTTTTCATTACGTTGTCCCCAGCCGCTTTCCATCGGTGGATTTACGTAGGTAGTTCTGCTCATTGCTTCTTAATGAGGATTCTCTGGTATGCAGTTGCCGGAGTACCGTATCTATAGTATGCCGGTTAATCTTTCACGATTGTTTAAGGCGGATGTCTAGTTACATTAGATCGTCACTCATTCATCAGCACAATAGCGCCGTGGTTATGTTTCTTTTCTAATGGCACTGTATATGTAGATCGATGTATAGCTATCTTCCCCAGCTTAAATCCAACTCAACAACAGATCAATCCGAGAACGCTTTGACAATATGCTAAAGAACACAGTATTTACCTTGGATCAGAAGGTCAACGTCACCATTTCAGCAAACGATCGAGCTATCACCAATGATAATCGGCTTTGACCGAATCAAGCACCGGATGGCTACACTATTCAGACCAAGTGCGGTATTATGGGTAGGAACTTATCTACTCAGGGTTGTGCGATTACATTGGTTTGAATACACCCAATCCGCCTCCCACTAAGATTTTCAGTCTACACTTTGCCGCCGCCCAGGAAAGCACCGCTAAGTTTCACTGCGGATACAAGGACTAGTATTCATGGTACTAAAAGACCCAAAGCTCTATTGTCCGTCATCATGAAGGCAAGAAGGATCTAGATAGCATTCAATGCCCGAATACATCATACATGGTGACTAGAACACAAAATGGCCTTGGCCAGCGTCATTGGGGTTTTATGGCTGGTGTCCCCACTGATAGACCTTTACCTTTTACACCAACCGCTGGGTGGAAAGTCCACTCAGGGGCCCCCTTCTTTCATGGATGTTATCTTTTAGGAAAGTCGTTCCACCAAGTCACTTCGCCAACTTAGCCAAATCGATCCGAAGAGTAGCCAATGTTTTATGTTTTTTTCCCACAAGGGTCACCACCACGCCTGATCCTCTACCTCCATCACAGGCCCCCTCTACACCGTCATGCTCTACCAGATCCCACTAACTTTGCCCTCACCCACTGACCCCTCATGGTTAGCATCCACCACTTCCTCCGGTAGGCCCTTATCACAGGACTGGCTATTGGACTGACCCGACGAAGTGTGCCAATTCGTGGTCACATATGCGCCTTCATTGCGGGAATCCTGGAACCCAGGTTCTCGCCGGAGCGGATACTGGAGGTTGTTCTCAGGGGTGAGGCAACTGCTATTTCGGGCAGAACGGGAACGGTATCGTTTTAGACGCATTACCCCACGAGGAAAGGAATCATTCGAAAACCATGCAGCTCATAAAGATAATTGGGATGGTCACTGCAAGGTTTTGAGAAGAACACAAGCTTATTGGTAAACTTCGATGCGTCTCTGCTTACTGGTGAGAGACAATGTACGGTGGAAAGATTGAACGCCGGATTGGGTAATCTAGACTTGAAACGGAAAGATCCTCAAAGTCGCAACCCATTCGCACCCACAGTCGTCCGTGACTGCGCGACAAATGTAATATCAAAGAATTCGATACCCTTCTGCACACGCTAAAAGGTTAAAGACAATTCAGTAGAACATTCGTTAACTCCGTCGTGCCAATCGTTACTCCTGGTATCTTTTCAATCGAGGTTGTGGATAATAGATTCATATGATGCATTATATTATCAAGTTCGTCTAGCGGTTTTCTTAAGTCTTTATTTTCAGTGGAGAAGCTGCCATTAAACCGTCGAAATAACAGTCATCTGTGTTCGTTATCAGTTAATCAGAGACGACCTTGCCGTTAGAAAACCCCAAGCGTATCAAGAAAGCTATGGATAGAGATCTTATGTAATACTCTGTTGCTGAAGGTCTACCGAATGGTGATCAACTTATGTCAAGGAGCGGACGAAGGTGGCATGCCGGAGCGCGGATTTGCAAGAAAGAAGGAATCAATACTGTGGCCACGGCAAAAAGCGGATGAGAGGTGAGCAAACATCTTCTTTGTACAGCAAATGCGAGGTATATGTGCAACGTTAAGATTGTCTAAGAGTAAATATCAAGATCGACGTTAGATATACCTAATTCCTAAGATGAGGAACCCCGATGATTTCAATTCGCTTCGTCGAAGATTGGTTCTGAAAGGCAAGAATCAGGCGGAATGCGCTTCAAAAGTAATGCCGTTGGCTAGATTCGGATCTTGTTGCCTGGCAGAATCAATCAGGCGGGATGTTGCCGAAGAGAAGGATGGAACAACGAACCACATGCCACTATTCAACCAATCCATGTACTCATCAAGCTCAGCATCGCTCCAGATAGCTTGTTCGTCCATGTCGCTATCTCCTGTGTTTCCTTCCGCTGGTATGGCCGCTTGGTATGTATTTTGGGGGATCTGTTGAGAGCAAGCCTCATCAACAAGGTTTGTCTAGAAGTAGTTCAGCTATTGTATAGGCGCAACGAAAAGGCAGTGATTCTTACGATTTCCAAGACCCGAGCCTGATCGATTAGTGGTATCATTTTGACACCGTTTGTCTTCATCCGCGTCCAATATGAGGTAAGGGCGTTTTTAGTTCGTTCTGGCCGCTCGATAAGATGACAGACTCTATTGAAAATTTCATGCTTAATCTCCCAAAGTTTTTCCTTGAGCGCTTCGTGTTTGCATACATAAGAGATCAGATACTGGTCATCTTCGTTCCACTTATCGATAGACATGCTGAGAGATTTGTGTCGGCGCAAAGGGTCAAAGAATCAACAACGTCTGAATTGTGAACAGGCGTCTCGACAAATGAATGCTTGCTTCCACTACATCCACAAAGAATACCAAGCTAGCTGCCATGTCAAGCTAATGGCAGCTGGGTTGTTGGTTGTGAACGGCACGTTGAGTGTGACGCGCAACGATGTCTACAACGGTGACTCGAGAGTCCACCAACCAAGCCAGGCTCTTGCAGGGCAGAACCCACCGTAGTGGCGCCGCCGCCGCCGTTGGGAACTCGCTCATTGATATTGCCTCAGTACCTCAGACGAGGGGGTCGCCATTTCCGATGGAAATTGCTCTGCACTACGTTTTATTACCGTTGTATGCGAAACATGCATTGTTTTCTAGAATTTGCCGAGAGCCTCACCAAAATTAGTGACCGGCCATGCACCACTTTCAGCCATGCACCACCTGAATTCATATATTTATGATGATATTTAACCAATTCCTTCAAAATAACCCACCATTTCTTCCGAAATCCCTCCACTAGCTTAATGCGCGCAGCCCTATGGGGCCTAGTAGATTTGTAGAGCTTCTTTAGCCCATTCAAATAGCGCTTTTCGTCGGCCTCTTCGCGCTGTCGCTGCCTCTCATCCTCCAATTTCTGTCTATCCTGAGTCATACTTCGAGCATCTTTGACGTACAAGATGCCTCCGGTTTTGAGAACCTTGTTGAACTGCTTTTTGCGTGCTTTGCGAGCATTTTCAGCGGCCCCTATTTGGCTTAATTGATCCTCCAGTAACTCCATTTTACGAGCCATCGCATTAGCACCTTTCCAGAATATTCCAAGCTTTCCTATCAGACGATTTGGTACGTCTTCTTCGCCTGTCAAACCGAGCAACTGATTTGCAAGTGCTTGTCGATTAGTAGGTGTTTTCCATTCGGGTGGATCGCCAATAATAGGTGGTGGTGTAATAGGTCGATCCGAACGTTCAATAATTTGAACTTTATTCAGTACTACCTTCGGATCAAAAGGAATTAGACCAGTATGCTTCCATGCAGATCGAATGGTAGATTCTTTGAAGGCTTTGGTTCGAAACTCGTTGAATGCAGCCAAAAATTCGATTTTTGAAAAGGTCTCATCACCGAGGAAATATAATCAAAAGGTTCGTAGCCGGCACCACATACAGGTGGATCTCGTCGCCGGCCGCCGAAGCGCAAATACTAAAGCTGAAACAGCAAGCCAAAATCAAGGTCTCAGGCAGAGGAAAAGTAACGATGTCAATCAAGATTCGAGAGAGCGCATCACGACTGGAACGGCAAGTACTTCATCACCTCCCTCCCGAAACTCATTCCTCCCCTTTATGACCTACGGATAACACTACATCCCCTGGATTAGCAAGATGGTTTTGGGGCTTCACGTATTCGGCAGCCTCAGGTTTCGAACCCATGTCGACTCTAGTTAGAAGGCCATGCCACTCAAAGCCGGATACTCACAGTCTGTTGATGAAACAATTTGATTCTGGTAGCATTGAATTTCCTTGCTTGCGGGCTATTAAGATTGCTCTAGTCATATTGCAGAGTAAGTCTTTCAATGCTTTTTTGCTATTGATCTTCTATTGCTATCTTTGCTGATGCTCTGTCCGGAAACTAAGCGAGCATGGCATAACATTCCACCGCTTGGGCTCAGAGTAAAATTCAGCGCTGAAAGATCCATCCGCCTTGGCACCGATAGCATTGCGCATTACCAGGGACTAGACTACTATACCATAAAAACAGCACTGATCACACTACCTGCAGTACCAATCATAGCCGGCAACAATGGGGGAATTAACCCTTGACTTTCCCACCCTTTACAAATCTCCCCCCTTTTCCAAATCCATGCGTCGTGAGCGACCACCTCTGGAATCTGCAAAGCGGAAACTGTGGCATCACTCCCAGCAATGGACTCGCCCTTTGGCAACCGTTTGACCGCCACCACTGCCGATAACCATCAGCCATGGCTTAGGTCTCACTCATGAATTCTCGATAGCCTTGGTCAAGCATATATGCTGATAGCTCGTATTGATACTTGTTATGTTGATCAATGGGCTCGGAAAGCCAATGATTCGATCAGCACCGTCGTAAGATCAAAGCGCTCACGGTAAGACCAGATCACGAAGTTTCGCTGACTGCCGATACCAATAGCTGGTGTTCACAAGTCGCGTGATACTTTGTGTCATCCTGAGCTTGGTCCGTCCAGCTCTCATGAGATTTTGACAAGAACGCAACGAAGGGGTGGTTTCGGGTGATTGCTGGGACGACAATGTCAACGATCCAATAACGTACGTGTGCCTCCTCAATTTACTATTTGAATTTAATACCCCACTCTTTCAGGGACGGTGGATGTTCTGAGATTGCTAATGTGCGCTGGGTTTTTATCACGACTGTCAAAGCCATTATTGAAATTTCTTGATTATCCCAGCTTTCATGCAAAACGAGTAAGGGAAGGAAGTAGGTCTCGTGGAAAATTGTTGTAGATGAATTTCCGCTGAGACTGGGAGCGTCTTACATACATGGTCCAATTGACTTACTGAGAGCCCGGCGCAACTATGGCGTTGCGGTATAGGATTATTGGCGAGCAACTTGGGAAGTCAAAATTGAGGTTGGGGAGCAACATTGAGAGACTTGGAGAGTCGTTATTGAGCGCGTGATTTCCATTTCTTGACTTCCCTACTTTCTTCTCTCTACAATTCCGCAGTCTTTCTTCTGCCCTAAAAAACATCAACACATGTGCTTCCGTCACTGCCCTTCCAACATCCAGTTCACATTCTCAGCAGTCAACCATTTCGACTGACCTCAGAACTCGGCTATGATGCGTCTCTTCTATATGTCTAGCTTGGGAACATCAAAATACTCCCCCTTGCCCCCACATTTCGAGCACTTTTATCGAGCGAGGTATCTACGCAGTCAACGAGGTGTCGTCGTTCACTTTATGTAGACCAGCTGCAGAATTTTCTTTCCAATGGGAGCCATGTAGAGGGCCAGATGAGAGCTAGGTAAGAGCTTGGTAGGAGCGAAAGCTTGGTGGGGAGCTGCCTATAGAGCTAATTAGCATGTGCTACGAAGCATGCCATCGAGCGACAAATATTCGTACGCAAAGGTTAGCTTGCCGCCTCAACTGTGAACACTTCCTGAAATCCGCAGGACCCCTGAACTACCAAATATTACCACGGTGCCCTTCCACGTTTGAAGGCAAACGGCCATGCGTAGGCTAGGAAAGCTTGGGATACAAGAACTCGGCATTAGACTTGATGTAAGGTATGATAGGCTCGCGCTGGCCAACTTCGATCCTGTCACCTCGCCGTCACGAGGATAGAGAAATAGAGAGAAGAGAGAAGAGAGGTGGCACGGGGAATAGAAAAGATTATACTTCTTCAGGGAAAAGGCATGTGGTCTTTCTTTGGACTTTATTTAGAATTGAGCGGTCGGTATTGAAGCCAGCCGAATATCAAGGTAGGGAGATGAAGGTGGGGGATAATATGCGACGATGCAAGGTTGAGAAAAAGTATAGACTGGGAGACCTAGAATCGGCAAGAGTGGGGTCAACTGATCGTTGCGATAGCAGAATTCGATGGTGGATGTGATATTGCCGGAGTCTGTCAAGAAGAGCGGATAGCTTAACGAACGTCATCAACTCGGCCCAGACACCAGCTCCACCCCGGCATTTCCGCATCTATCCTCGCTGCCCCAGTATGTGGAAGGCAAGAAGCGTGTAGGAAGCCGTCTATGAGGAAGCCCTCAAGTATACTTGTCAAGTCACGCTCCCGAATACGATGTATTCATAGATCAACAAGAACACGGCCGCGTCGCAGGGCAGATAGCCTAGTGTATTAGGCGTCGTTCTGGTGCAGAAGATCACTATTGCGACAGAGGCAAAAACCCTTTCTGTCTTCTTCTCAGAGGGCTGCCAAACAAGTCCGCGGCTTGAGGGCAAATCTCCATAGGATGGCGACCACCAACAAACTCGCATGGCAGGCCGACCAATTACGTGCTCTAAAGTGACTCGGCGAAGAAGGTGAAGCTCCGTCTAATATGGTTCAGGATTGTGGGAGGTGTGGTCAATGTTACCCTCGTCACCAGCCTTCTTCACCTTCTTCCCTGCCTTGCATATACACCCACCCAGGATCTTCGTTAGCGCTGGGTGGGAAGTATACCACCATAGATAAGCATCAGACTCATCGGCGTATGCCTGTTTCGTACCTCGTACTCGAGACCTATGCAATGCCATCGCTTTAGCTCGGGCTATGCTACAGCTGATCCAGCCAGTGTAATCGTCAGCTCCAATGCAGCTGATCGCCTGACCAGCCAAGGCAGCGGAAGCTCGAACCGTCTCACATGATTGAGGTAGCCAGCTGAGGCGCCAGCTGAGGACCATCAGCTGAAATTACGTATATCCTTTGCCACTTGGGGACGAGCGAGCAACAAACTGTTCGAGTGGAACCCCAAAGACAGGGCCGAAGACTTGCACTTCTCCTTCACCCCTGCTGTATTGATGACCACGGGGCTCAACTCTTTGGGAAGAATCCCCGAAGCAGGGGCCGTTGTGTGCAAGCTGTTGCAGCTGATACGGGTGCCTTGTATATTACAAGTCATAGCCGCGTGCCCAAAAACTCCTACAGAAGATATGCCCCGTTCCGTGACAACTGCATCGCCCGCAGCTGGCCTTGTTGGGTGCGAGGCATATTGCTTCTCTCTCTATATCTTTCCGCTCTATTGCCTGTGTATACCTTGGCAATATTTCTGAGAAACCCTACCACGTACATCTCTTGCACACTCAACCGATTTTTTTCAAGAAATCTTTCAAGGGCTTGACGAAGGACGATACTGTAACGACAAAAAGCAGAAATCAGAGACTTCACGAAAACAACGACTCTGATAAGATGCCGAATACTGATCCCAGCCTTTCATTCGCTTCCTTGACGATAACGGTCAATGTCTCCAGCGCCACTCCTCAGAAGTCTCCGACTAAGACCAACGCGCCAAAATGTGGAGCATTCGAAGGACCCGCTACCTTGACTAATGCCGACTTTACTCGAGGGAACCAGTCAGCTTTTCAGAAGCCTTCAGTGAACTTCAATGGGACCTCTGCTTCTCAGGATGTTCATGGCCAATATACTCCTCCTACATCTCCATCGACGGTTCCGTATATGTCGTTTGTTGAGGATATGCCTAGGGAAGTACCTTCATACGGCTTGCCCACTATCAATCAGTTGGTGGAAATTTCTCCATTCTATTTGGCCGGCTGCGATAGGCTTCTCATCGGCGTGTCTGCAACCGTGGCTCAACGCCTTGGTTTGATGGACGGTAGTGGATACTACCTCGTTGTAGAGCTATTCCCGAGGATTTGTCGACCCTTTATCGACGAAGATTTCAAACACAGTGCGAGTCCCCCAGAGATACGTTCCTGGAAGCAGCATATACGACTAGCCATTGATGAGGCCAAGGTCTGTTTGCAGCGCCAGACTGGTCCACATATCCGCCAATGGTACGCCTTCTATAGTCTAGTTAAGATGTTCGGCTCTCTGGTACAATACTGTCCACACGGGGAAGGTCGGACTTGTAGGAACAAGCAAGACGTTTTCGGCACCTTATGTCAACTCGGCACATCGTATGAAGATTTTCAGGATGGCCGTAGCCTAGTGGTTAGCATTCGCATCCGAAATTTCAGCGGCACGGATTTCGTCAAGAATATTGTGTGGACTGGCTCCTTTCACGATCGCGGTCTACTGCGTCTTCAGGATGATGTTTCGTTCTCATGAAAATGTCTCTTCAAGGCGATTGCTAGAAGTATCTGTTTTTGTTAATCGACATCGCTAGATTTTACTCACTTTAGGCTTACTACAGCGTTCGATGCGGGCTATGTAGAGACTCTCACTTAATGATACGACATTGATACATTACGGTATCACGCTATCTGAAAACAAAGATGCGCATTGTTCAAAATTGATGTTTATAAATTGTTCTCAAGATAAGAAGCTTAATACATGTAATTAATCCCTACTCAAGAAAGAATCTCTACAATTGAACTTGCAACCGGTTTCCCAGCCTGCCTCCGGCCGGCCCTTCAAGCCGTCCTTCGACCCACCGCACACCCGGCGCCGGTATACATAGAGCTAACGACATCATCAGCTGTCATTCCAACATGCATTACGAAACTGAGTACCGACAATCTCCGTCAAGAAACATTATCTCGCAAGGTCTGGATAGAGTTTGCCTGACAGACGGCCACTGCCCTGGAATGTATCTGATCAGTCATTCCTTATAGAGCACCCCTATACCGTTCTCTATCTTGGAGCATCCCGGAGGCAGCTGGTATAGAATTCGGCCAGCCCCCGAATCATCGAGCCCGATCGCGCAGTCTCTCAATACAACCTGAATCCCATAAGTAAGTCGCGAAGAATAGTTCAGAGAATACTGACCATCACCTTCTCCGAAGCTGTCGGAGTTAGGTGCACTTCGTAGGCTAATATGGTATGGAAATACTTGTTTGTGTATCGGGGCCGGTATGCGCAGTGCTCACATTTGGGAAGAGCTTTCCAAGCTGCATCTCGCAGCCCTCTCGCTGCGGTGTTCCCATGAATAGTAGGCCACATGTCGAGCGCTTGAGTTCCGAAGCGCCCTGTTTGGCAATTGCAGGCCATACTAGGGCCTACTATTGTCAACATCGAGCCTGCCTGTAGCTCGCGCAAGACAAAACCTACAACCTTGAGTATGATGCCTCCCCAGCTGTGAGCGACAAAGATTATGGGGCGGTATCGATTCTGGCCACTCTTTAGTAAGAGGACTATTTTACAGACCACTCTAGTACATCTGTTAACTCTCTCTTGAGACACAGGTCGCTGACCAAGGCTGTAGCGCTGATGTGGAGACTATCTTGATCTTCGTTGGCGTCGTAATTCCAATTTAGAATGCGTGCGTTCGGAATGTTCAGTGGGAGGAGATCTCGAAGCCAGCTGGCACCGTTTTCTACCCAGGCCTATTCGCCATACCCTTTGGATCCGTGCACGGCAACAAGACTATATAAAAAGATAAGTGGCTTTACACGATTCAACTTCGAGTTCACCCACCCGATGACAGCATCATACTCAGGTGCGAGGATCAATGGTCCAAAGCCAGTCAGGTGGGGATTTTGCGATACCAGGAGTATGAGAGCGATCAAACACGCCCACGTAGATGTTTTAGTAGAGTCCATTCTTGTATAGTTATGGAAGCTCCGAAGCGCAGGCTGCGTATATTTGATAGTCTTGTGCCATTACATTCCAGGCTCAAGCCCTTCTTTAGGGTCCGGAAACAAGGTTTTGAGTTTTTTAGCCGGTTTTAAAACTTCGAGGATGAACCAAAGTCTGACTTGAAATCCTGAAGAACGATTAGCGTGGTCGATGGATGCCTCGGCTGCTTATGGTATCTTGTCTTTTCGCACCCTCTGGTGGCGTAAACGAGAGGACGGGGGGCTTACGCCAAAAGGCTCCACATGTGGGTAACACCACTCACACGCAGCGGTGAGCACCCCATCCTCTCGTCTCCACTCACTAGAAGGTGACGCTGATGACTTTCAGAGTAGTGCCATGTAAGCCGAGGCATGTGCGGCGAAACACTCCTACCTTTACTAAGGTATATTAACAAACTCGGTATCCGCTCACACCATCGTTCAGGCTTGAGCCAGTGTACTGTCAGCACAGCGAAATTAACCCCTGACGGTTGCCTCAGTACGTATCGTTGATAGACGGGTCCATTCTGACGGCACGAGCGACGCTGACGCTATTCTTCGAGCTTCACTTGTCAGACAATATGCATAAGTAATGCAGGACCGCGTAGCAGCCATCCAAGAATCGATACCGGGACCATGAGTGCAACACGCTCCCTATATCGTTGCTGTAAAGCCTTATTCACTACCATCGAAAATGTCAAGCCATAACGCCTACCCCGGCCAACAAATCAGGCAGGTATTTTGCAGAACTATTTGTGGCAGTACATACATGTATGGGGCATCTTTCTTCGCGGCCTTTCCACATGGACCAGTAGCATTAGGTCTGATTGGGACGTAGGCTGGACCAGCATATTCAGGGCAGCTGGGTGCTATGCTCCGCTATGGGGCTGAAGGAACTGCGTGCGCTTTGAATCTGGAGCAGCTGATCGCCTCGGCTACGGAGGACCTGGCGTGCTTGGCTATGGAGCTGAGGGAACTGCATGCTCGAACCGCATGCTTGTATATGGAACGAGGGAGCGCTTGAGTGTGGAGCTGAATGCTCACTTTCCTCCGACCTTCCTATTTCTTTCACCACAACGGATAGGTAGCTAGGGCCGCTCGGTAAGAGTACTGACTTGGGTATTGGGCGGAGAAGTCGAAGTAAAATTACTGGTGAATTTAATGGGTTCAAGTCTGACTGGGGAAGCATGGTAGCTTGGTCAAGAGCGGTAGAGAAAGAATCAGATGGTTGAGGTAGTTCCCTTTTGAAAATTCCTTTCTGCTCACCATCGCGAACACATGGCCACTCCAATTAAAGAAAGAAAATCTTGTCAACAAGATATCTTATGGTCTGGTTTATGTCAGCGTCGATTTAGGCAGCGAGATGTTGGAAGACTCTTTTGCATGAATGCCGAAAGATCGACTGTCATCACGACGCTGGCACTTTTACTAAACAATTCATCGAATGTCAGACTGTCCCACCCTTATAATACCTTGAGCCATATCAAAGCGAATCGCTCGTCTACAATGACATCAAAAACAGAATTGGCTGACAATCTCGTTGGTAAGCAAATTCAATTGTTTGCGTCTTGACATGATCGTTCACTTACACTTCTCAAATTTGAAGTCATTACTACGCAGATGATAGAGATGATTTGAGATCAAGACATCACTGTTGATGGAAAGAATCAAAATTTGATTAAACTAAGCACTTTCGTCCAAACAATATTGACTCTATCCAAAGCCAGCTGTTCGACGCTACAGACCGCTCTATACTATCTCGTATTAATTCAAATCTGCATATCAAAGGAATACTTTACTGTGGAGCAGCTCTGCATGAAGTGCGGTCGGCGAATGTTTCTTGCAGCTCTCATTATCGCTTTCAAATATCTCTACGATAGGAGCTTCTCCTCACGCGCGTCGAGTGAAATATCAGGATTGGAAATATGTGAGATCAATGCCAGCGAAAGGGCATTTATTGCTGCAGCAAATTGGAAATTTCACATACCTAAGCCATTATTTCGTCGGTGGACTGACATCGTCCGGGAACATTCTACGTCGTCAAGATGGAGATCAATTATCTCGCATCTAACGCCGAATCTTGATTCAGATTTTCTAAACCGAATGAGTGATACTTCAACCAACCTCAATACTCTTCCGCGGGTACTAGAACCAGCCATTCCGTAATCCGAAAGTGAAGAAATCAATACTCCCATCACGACCCCGCTTCGGCCCGTTTACAACACCCGTCATGACATCGCTGCAGTGCATGCTTACGGGTTATGTCCTCGACGGTCGTGATGAATATCGCTATGGCACGGGCGAATGTGGTCTGTTCGTGGAAGCCTCGGAACCCTTCCCGACGTTCGCTCGTCGATCATCACTTGCCTTCCCCAATTATGAGGGCCATCGGCTCCTTTGCAGCCGCTCAAGATGGTGCTCATCTCGGTTTCCGAAGTTCACGACCTGGATACACATGCCGTTACAGGCCAAGTTGACGCCGAACATGCTCACAGGCCGTCGAAAGGCGTAAAATGTGAATGGCGTGCATTTCAACTGGTGACATCTCAAGTCAAAAGCTGTTTCACATCGCGAATTCGATGATGTCAAAGCTTCCTTGATTGGTTGCAAGAAGACTTGCTCGTAAATTCAGAGGCGGGCGGTGACGTGGGTAGGTTGTGGGCCAAACAGACGCCCGCTCGCCGTGGCGAAAGGGAGAAGGGTCTGTTGAGGGATGAGGAAGGTGCTATCGCGCGACAAAGATGAACTTGTCCCATTAACGTCGTGTGGCCCACCAAAGCTATTCTTGCGTGCTTCGATCTTCACCTGATACCCTCGTCGACTATCACTGCAGTCAAAGCTCAGCAACAATACTACGGCAAGAGAAGCCTCTGATCGAGTGTGAAGGAGAGCTTCCTGCAGCGTTATGAAGAAATCGACATCATCCCCGTCAACCATTGCCTATGCCTTTAGACTAGCTTCATATCTCAAGCTCGCAGCTGTTGAAAGGTGCTATTACAGTACACAGTGTGAAAGACAGCTTCGGATCAGCTTCATGTGTTATGAAATTATAATTTAGGTAAACTCGTTCTTTAACCCCTATTTCTGGTGAGCTGACCAGAAGCCACCCCACCAATGCCCCATCTACCTGCATTACCAGAATGGTAGGCTGTTCATCGTACTCACCCCCTCTTACATTCGAGTCTGCGGAAGGAGCTTGCTGTACCTCTTTCGCTTGCTTTCCGAAATATCGAACCAGTAGCTTAGCTACAGTACATCATCACCAAGATTACCCTAATTAATTTCTGAAGGTACCATCAGAATGGCAGTTCCACATGTGCTACTTTCCGGTACCGACTTGCCTGCGTCGCCAAGCTTGATTATGAACTGAAGACCTACGAATTTCAATGGTGTGTAAGTTCATATAACTCTGGTTCAGGTCATTGTTTCGTGCAACATGCGGCGTCTTTTGGGTTTCGCGAGCGAGTCCACGGTGTCGTATTTGTAGCGGTGGTGCTTTGGAGGTGAGGAAGGGGGAGGGCCAGGGCGAAGAGTCTGGGAAGCGTTCGACCCAGCGGGTGGTGGGGGGTTAGGCGGTTGGGAAGGTGTGGGTGAAAGAGGAAGGGTAGTGCTGATGAGGGTTTGGGCGCGTTCGGCGAAGGAGGTGGTGGTTTGTGATTGTGGGAGTTTTGAGGAGTTTATGGTAGGGAGACTTCAACCATTTACCGAGAGAAAGCGCATTTCGCTTTTGCCAATGTGAGTTGATGGGATTGGCATGCGGCGCGTCGTCCAATTTCCTCGACGATAGCAATACCCAAGAAAGAACCTTGGCCATCCGCGGCTAAAGTCTGATCCATCCCCAACAAATTGGCGGAGCTGGACAAATCTCTGCCCTGCGCTTCGGGTATTCCTAAGTCAAAACCACCTTCACCTATCCCACAGTCGCTGATACCCCCCCTCCATCGTCCCCCCTTTACCCCCGCCTCCGTGAACCTAGCCACAGCCAACACCATGGACCCGCGCGCAGCCGGTTCGACCAAGAGAGACCACGAACCTCTAAGTACGGGTCAAGGAGCCGTCGTCGCGGAGAGATGTGCCACTCGCGGGTTCTGCCCTTGACATACCTATGGCGCTGCAAGCCTTCTTCCCCGACCCCGCCGCAACGAGCTGGCAGGGAGCTTGTGAGCTGGCAGGGAGCTTGATAGGCACGGAGCCGAGCGTTCAGCAGGAATTTGGTGGGAGCCGTGTGAGGCCTTTTGGGTGTTCGGTAGGGAGTTTGGTGTGAGCCGCGTATTTGGTGGGCGGCAGCCGGACATGGCTGAGGAGGTATATGTGAGTATGGCGCGTGCCTGAGGTAGGTTATTTGTTAGTATTGCCTTGGTCTTTCTCTTCCAACCCTGTCTACAAAATTATTCCCACTTGCCGGCAGGCAAAGGAGCTCCTGTTCCCTGGTTGCTAAAAGATAGGGGTAGGTTGGGGGGCCTCGATTGCTGCGCGGTCTGGGTTTGCTGTAGCTTTGGAGTGACGAAAGGGTTATCAAGTAGTGGATTGGAAAGGGTACGAGTTTCGTCTTTCGACCTTCCCTTCAAGCTTGAATCCCCGAAAAGTACAAGGAGGGCATCAAAATTATGGATGACAGAGATTCTTGCCGGAGGGACCTTCCCAGATTGAAAGAGCTCTAATGTGGGGGGTCCTTGGGTGAAGTGAGGTTGGAAATAGGGCTGATAGGGTGGGGGCCCGCTAGTAGAGTATCCACCTGCTCGCTCCTAGATGAATCCTATCACGTATTCCAACATGAGGGGGCACACGACAATCAAAAAGCTGAAAGATATGTCCCGGATGATAGCGCCACAGGCGCGGTGCTTCACCGAAGAACTTACACTACCATAATGTTCTTTGGTCCAAGGAACGGCTGGCAAGTGCAAAATACGTCTCTCTGTATATATAAATACAATGAGGGCACGGGCTGCGAAAGATTGAGACGATAGATCTACTACTATAAAGATATGTGCTCTTCAATCAACGACTTTTTGATAGGGGAGCCAGAACGGGAGTCCGCCAGTCTGGTGGGGAGTCCGAGTTTGCGGGAATGGGGATTTGAGATGATGAAAGAAAGGAGGAGGAAGATGAGGTATAAGAGATGCTGAGACATCAGTTCTGAACGGTCTCCGACGCAAGCTTTGCACAATTTTGGCACTTCGACTCGGACTGGCGGTTGCTAAGTGAGGTAGAAAATTCTTGGACTTGAAGTCTGCTTGCTTCCTTGGCTTGACGGAATGGAACCCTTGGCCTACGGAGTCTTTCAACATGTACGCCGTTGTCGCACACAAGGACAGACCTCGACCGAAACAATTGACCGGGAATACGAACCCAAGAGGTAATCCGAAACCAAACTCTCTTATACTAATGAAGACTTGATTGGAGCAAACAACTAGCCTCGTGGGTAGTTCAAAATTGTATCCCTCGGTTTCATGGGACCCTGCCAGTGTTGCCAAGTCAGGCACTTCCTTCTATACTGTGTAGGAACTGTTCACCCTAGTACTCTGCCCCTGGGTTCGTTTGGGGAAGGTACCGAGAAGGCGTCCTTGTCGTTTCCTACTTGGCGTTGCGGGAAGCCCTCCTTGAACAGAACGGGTATTTCGAATGTGATATGGATATTAGATGAAGATCTAGCTTTGGTAGGCAACAGGTCCGATGCTCGTCTTGCCCGCGTCAACTGCAAGGGCTAGGGATGGGAAAGTCTTGCGCCGCTCGCCATCAGCATACTATATCTGTGCTTTCTGAAGAGGAGGGAAGGGCATTGAAGTGGAGGAGGGAGTGTGGTAGCGACCCAGTGAGAATGAATCCATATGTTAAACAAAAGGGATTGTACAGATCCCAAGCTCTTGCTTATCCGCTACTTTTCAAGGCATATCTGGCTCAGGTCGACAATGACGGCAAGACAGAGGAGGCCGAAAGTAGCAGCGGCGTCTACGTAAATATATAGCTAGAATCATGACCATCCGTGACAAGGCTTTGATCCACTTCCCAAAATCGGCCTGCTTTCCTTGGGGCTGGCCAATTGCCTGGCCTCTGCTGTTTGCTCGGACTGGTACAAAGGTCCGCTCTAGATGAAGACGCAAGTCTTCGCAACAAGGGTCTAGATCTGGTCACACGAGTTCGTGGGCGAAGACAGGTATATTGAATGTAGTAAACCAGCCTACTTTTTTTGATCAATATATTCAAGCCCAAATCACGAGCTTTACGCTATCAGCTTGCCACGCTGGCGATCTTCAGGTATCGTCAACGAGCTGAACCTTGAGGTGATTCAGCATCGGAAATGACATTTATGAGTAAAATGAACTTAAGAATTTGAGAGAAAAGAGATTTTCCCGAGGGTTGAAAAGTAGATAGCATGTTGTCTGCTCTTGAAAGTCTTCCCATAATCTGAACTTTTTCGATCGAGCTTTCCCTTTCTTCCTTAAAGATACTTCGGTCTTCATCATTCGTAACAATACTCGGGCTCATGAATACGTGATGGGGAGGGCCGGACGGGTTCGAAGGAGGTTTCTCACAATCATCATCTATGAAAGCCACGTTGAGGATATGATGTGTAGAAGGAATCAAGCAGAATGTCTGAATCTGCAGCAATGTAGCCTTCGGTATGCTTGTTGACTGAATTCTTTCGTCATCTTCTTGCAGCAGGGCACATTGTTTTCATTGACAGCATGTGTCATTAATGTTTCATCTGCTGTATGTTGAATGTAGTATGGCTCGAAAGAACGCGTCATATCTTATTTGAGCAAGCCATCTGCATGAACGATAATATATTAGGGGAAAAGTATCTCGTGAAATTGTGAAAGTACATCGAAATAGGCTGCACAACAAAAGTCCCACAATCCGTCAGTAATTACTCGAGTCAGGTCGTTAGACTAGTGCTGGTTTCTGAAACTATATATTTATACTTACGAAGTAGCCGAATGATCGAGCGAACTGACAAGTCGAGGTTCAGAGAACATTTCAACCGCAAGACTCGATCAACATTCCGTCACTTTCTAGCGTATCGGTTTTTCCTTTCCCCCACAGCATGTCCGCACTATCGTGGCGAAGCAAAGCCGCTATTGTGAGGTTTGGCTCTGGTCTTGACGTGCTCTTTTCCATACGTCAAGACAGACCGTTGCCTCATGAATCAGGCGCCTTAGTTGGATCATCCGCGTATACGTCATCGATACGACGTTGCAGAACTGCAACGATGGAACCTCTCAATTTTTCGAATTCTGAGAGATCATCTTCATTCACGGCATCTTGAAGATATCCATGAACACATTCCGGAGGAACTACACAAGCAACCAGCCGATGGCGCATATCGGGAAGTATCATTGACGTTATTTGTTGTTTGAGGTACATCGTATCATCAGGCTGCAAGCCGTGAATGTCGACATTAAGACATCGTACTTCTGCGAATGGTCCAAGAGCCTCCGAGATGCCGTCAGGACAGTGTATTTCCCAGCTCTGACCGGCCGTGCGACCGAATCAATCGTAATTAAAGCACCGGGCTTGGACCGTCCTAAGATATTTAAGGCAGTCGAGAGAGATGTTCAAGCTCCTCAACTTCATCAGTGATAGCCTTCGACACACCTTCTCTACAACTCTTTTGACAATCTTCACATCTTCGATATCATCACACATGATATTGATGTTTGCCTTCTGAAACCGCTTGAAAACTTCCTCGGAATTTATTAAACATTCAAGCCACGCTTCGTAAAAACAGAAGTTTGGTGCGGTCCTCAAAGCCACTTGAACCATCAAGATGTTTTCTCCGTAAAGAATCTCTCGGCCCTCGTCATGTATCTGACGACAAGTTCGAAGAATATTGAGATGAAGGCAAAGTGAGTTGCGGCCCTCGCGGCCCTTGCGGCGGGCAAGCGGAATCTCTTGGAAAAGAAGACATCGATATATCAGCCTACGAATCTCTAGCGGAAGGCTCAGAAAATCTATCGAAGTGACCATTGTCATTTGACATAGTATGTGATAGAGTCAGTGATAGAGTAGTAGTCGTGAGAGAAAAATGTAGACAACGCGTCGTTAAAGAATATGCCCTGCATAGCGTTGCGGTTGTCCATACAACACAAGATATAAACAGAGAACAAATAGTAACTCCTAGCTACTAGACTGTGGTGAGCTGAGCACGAAGCTTCTATCTAAGAGAACGATCATCGTTACATAGACATATATCGTTGTATGCAAAAGTCTGGTTCAGTTTTCGGGTTTTAGCGAATTTGGCGGGGAAAACCCACAAATCAGCCTCAAATTTGGTGCAAATAGAGCAAATACCTAGATATCATCCCCACACCCTCAAAACACCCCAAAGCTTCATTTTTGAAGCTATACAAACCTCAGCCTCACACGGGGGCAATCCTAGATAGTCAGAATGCCCCCCAGGCGTACCGGACGCAAAAGGGCTCCCTCCAAGGCTCTGCTTCACCTAGATGCACCCAAGGCTTCTAAGGCACGCAAAATCGCCCTCGTACCTAAGGATCCTATCGTACTTTCTTCAGGGGCAGAGGTCTCCTCACCCCCGGCGCTTTCAGATGTAGAAGACCTTCCTTTGTTCAGGCTTAACCCCCTCAAGGCCCCTCAGCTTAACCCTCCCAAGGCCCCTCAGACCCCTCAAGCTGCCAACGTAAACGCACTCACCTCGAGCGAGCTTGTCGTCTTTGCCGCTAAGACTGCTGCTACTCTTGCCACTCGAAGAGCGCGTGTGCCATCGTCAGTGTCATCGCCAGCGAAGCTTGACTGGTTTGAAGATGAGAATGAGGATGAGAAGAATCTAGATGATAATCAGCCTCAGACTCAAGCAGCTTCAAAGCAATTCACGAAGCTCACTGCATCGATGAAAAGACGAGAATCGACGAAGTCAAAGTCATCGCTATCGCTAGAATCGCTCAGATCGTTTATGAACATGACAGTCAAGTATGAAGTCACTCTCATCGTCAGTGACGTCTTGCAAATTACTATAGATGATGAGAACGACGTCAATCTTCAAGATCTGCGTCAAGAGCAGATGCATAAATGCTCTGAGCATGTCGATTTCATCGATCTAGAGTGTGTGCTAGTATCTATAAAAGTCATCGTCGTCTGATATTTAATAAAGAAGAATGAGCGAATGATTCTGACACTGCACGATTTTTGGCAGAAAGTAGCTTCGAACATTCGACAGAAGTACTCAGCAGGCAAAAAGAATGTAGACATTAATCTAGAACTCATCTTCGATCATGATAAGACTGATATTGCGTCTTCAGCGCTTGTAGCTGAGCTTTCAGCGACGAAGATATCACTCACTCAAACAGCGAAGCTGAAGAAGAAAGCAGATGAGCATGATCAACTTCATGCAGACATTGTAGAACAGATAAAAGTTCTTCAGATGAGTTGAATTTGCAAAGAAAACTGTCACAATAAGAAAAAGTACTGCTGAATCAACGAGTCAGACGTTCATCATCGACTGACTGCTGATCATATAATATGCTGATCAGAAGCAATCAATAGAGACGATGAGTCTGCGTCACTTACTAGATCTTCAAGAACGCTGATCGAAGTTCTGATGACAGCGAGATCTCAAGTCAAGCGTGTCAATTCTTTCTCAGCATTTTCTTCAGTCGTTACATCGTCGTTTACTTTTATACAGTCATCGCAGATCATCAATGAATCAATCAGCATAGCAGACATATTGACGCTGCAGATGATACAAAGAGCAACAGTTGAAGAAGAAAGAAAGATCGAAGAGCGAAGAATTAGGCAAAAGAGAAAGAATCAACAAAAGCAGATGAATAGTTGCAATAAGCTGAAGATGCTCAAGAAGACTGAAACTTCTTCTATGCTCGATTGACATCAACATACATTGTCTGTTCATTCTAGCAGTTCTGTTCAGAATGATGATCTTCATGATTATATTTTCTGACATGTCTTCAGAGTTAGTAGCACTCAAGCACGTTCTTTTTGACACGTCTTCAATGAGCTGAATGCTCAATATTACGATCTACAAACAATACAAAGCTGAAAAGAGCGCGATGAGAGTCATTGAAAGAGCTTAAACATATCTGCTGACATTGACATACAGCTGACTTGTGATGTCAGCAAGTATGCTCGCTCTAGAGATTCTGATTCAGATGACAAATTGTCATTTGAATCAACGACTAAAGATACATCAACAGCACGCTTTACATCTTCTACATCAGCTCAGCAAGCTCGTACTTCAACAGTGCAGACATGAAGTCATTTATATAATTCTCAAGCTCGAAGATCTGCTCTAAAGTCTCAAGTCAAAATCTCAGTCTTGCAAATATTGATCGAAGATGAAAGTTTGAAGAAGATGAAGAAGATGAAGAAGATGAAGAAGACTTTAGATGATTATTCAGAGATAGCGAAGAAGCATGATGAGCTTGACTACGATGAGTCTATCTATATCTAGATATCATCTGAATATATGAACTATGTCAGTCAGGCGAAAAAGTGCTTCAGAATCATCAACTCACTTTCTTTGTGACCTGACTGTTATTCTTAGAAATTCATCAAATTTCTCGTTAGATTTGTCATATCATTGAACAAGCTGATCGTTTCTTTTAATTCAAGCTTTCAACATTGAAAACGAGCTTTCTATGAGATTATAGTCAGGCGAGTAGAGTGACAATTTGACAAGATGCATCTCAAAGCTTTCACATAGCTCATTGAGCTCTGCTGATTGATGAATTCTAGCATTATTCATGATCATCACTGAACGCGATTCTATCTCTTCAGAATTGCATATAGAAAGCATCTGTGATTGCATGAAGTTCAGAAAGATCTCTTTTGTTATGAAGTTGTGATGCATCTCTCATGCAATGTATTCATCAATGAAAAACGCTGGCAAAATGCTTCATCTCTTCGATCGTTTTAGACTTTGAGTGACGTGCAGAGATAGATCAATCGAGACTCAGCCATACTTTCGATCAGCTAACGAGCAAGCATTAGCATGACTAGAAAGAGTAGAGAAGGGGAGAAAGTTGAGTCTATCTGTTCGCTCACAAGCAGCGCTTTCATCGAGGAAGACTAGCTGATCAGATGTTCAGCCCATAAGTCGTCGTTCCCATTCGCTGCGAAGCTTCTCATCGCGCTCAGCAGCGACTCTTTGAGCGACCTTTCTGCTGTATCTAGCTTGTTTGAGCAGCCTGCTGATCGTGCTTTGACTGATGACAATGTCAAACTCGTCGTACAGGAACCAGATCATGTCATCCTGATAGGCGATGAATCGTTGACTGAGAAAGCCAAGGAGCTCCTGAGCATGATACTCACTCAGAACCTTCGGTCTACCAATCGTACCAAGCGCAGGCGTCACATCGCTGAAATGAAGGTGTTTTTTACGCATACGATTGATCTGCTGCCTGGTAACATGAGTGGCTTTGTGTATGAACGTTGTGCTATCGCCACGGGCTAGGTGAAATTGAATCTCGTCTCTAAGGTCCTGGGTAAGAGCTTGGGGCATGGTAGGTAGGATTCAGGATTGCCCCCGTGTGAGGCTGAGGTTTGTATAGCTTCAAAAATGAAGCTTTGGGGTGTTTTGAGGGTGTGGGGATGATATCTAGGTATTTGCTCTATTTGCACCAAATTTGAGGCTGATTTGTGGGTTTTCCCCGCCAAATTCGCTAAAACCCGAAAACTGAACCAGACTTTTGCATACAACGATATCACGATACAAGCGCTGGCGTGTTTGAAGTGCGAAATAGGCGACATTCACCAAATCCTGCGAACGGTTGGAAGAGCAATATGCGCAAACCCTATGACCATTCTAGTGAAAGGTAGAAACCGCCATTGGAATTGGTTGACTGAAAGATGCCAATTCCAACCATCTAGGTTCCGGTCGCTAATCTCCCTTACACGACCAAGGTTTCCCCTTCCATACAGATGTCACTTTATCAACTCCTCGAACATCGTTTCTGCATTGTGTTGAACTTGTTCTACGACATTACTGGTAGCAGCGGTTAGTGTGCCCCACAGCACTTCCAGGCTCCATGTCAGTGCTTGTTCGCAAATACAGTAGGTTTACCCCAGAAATCCCCCAGACGAGCTATGACCGCCGTATTCCCCAGACAGAAGTATAATCAGGTGGCAAAGTAGCTTGGACTTCAAGACGGTGCGACCCTAACGCTTGAGCGGATGAAGAAATCCTCTTTCTCAATTTTTCATAGGGTTTCCCTTGCCAATCGGCAAACGTCTTCCGAAGGCAGGCGAATTATATATACTTGCCTCAACTTCTTTTTACGTTATGGATTTCTATTCTTCTGTAGTTGCAGACTATCTCTCGGGAATCTCAGCGATAGGCTCTACCAGTCCTGAGCTCTCTGCCTCCACTCTCCGTCCTGCCAGCTTACAATCTTCCGAGGAGATCCTCCACCTCAGCATGGACCGATTCGCGACTGCCATGGATCAAGAGAAAAATCTTCCCGGACAACGGCGCGAACCGTTCAACCCAATCATCCCTTCACTGCAGAATGGGTCACAGGAATCTGACCGTCCTAATTTTCTCAACAATCACCCCTACCAGCTAGATAGAGATGTTCCCAGTGATGAAGCGCTCGGGAAGATACGGACTGCCAACTCCATTACTATCAGTCCCGGTAGGATCATCTCAATGACGGTCCATGTTTGGTTCATGCCGGCTAACGAAGGTATTTAGAAATGTTCGAGAAGATGTACCTAAGTCCACAGAATGCCGTCAAGGGCGACCTTCGATCCACCTTTGGTAATCCTACCCCCTTGGCCCTTCTCGGCTATCTACTTAGTCTAAGCCCGCTGTCATGTGAGTTGATGGGTTGGAGAGGAGCTGGAGGAGCTGGGATAGCCACCACTGGTGCTTATTATTTCATCGTAAGCTCTCTTCTTCCGGTCTCTATTGCCAATCTCGGACTCACGTGCTTTACTTCTGTAGGGGGGCATCCTCATGTTACTCGGCGGGATCCTTGAGTTTTTTCTCGGCAATACCTTCTCCTTCGTCGTCTTCTGCTCTTTTGGTGGCTTCTGGCTCACCCTGGGGAGTACCTTGACCCCGGCGTTCAATGCCTACGGCGCCTACGCACCGCCCGACCCTACCACGACGACAGCGGGCATAACCAGCACCGGCTTCCACGCTAGCTTTGGTTTCTTCCTCCTCTTCATGGGTCTGCTCTGCTTCATGTACCTAATCTGCGCGCTGCGGACGAACATTGTCTTTGTAACCATCTTCCTCGGCTTGTTCCTTACCTTTGTGGTCTTGACTGGCTCTTACTGGCAACTTGCTTTGGGTCACACTCAAACGGCCGCGAGATTGCAGATAGTAAGCTCCCAGCACATTGTCAGCATCAACTCAATGTTGGAAGCTAACTTGATGATTTATAAAGGCAGCAGGGGCGTTTGGGTTCATGGCCTGCATGGCCGGATGGTGGATCTTCTTCGCGCAAATGCTCGCCTCTGTGGACTTTCCATTCCAGATCCCGGTTGGGGATATCAGTCATATCATCAAGGGTGGGAGTACGAAACTTCAGGAGAGGGAGCAGTTCAGGGCTTAGATGCCTGATTACCGGAGTTTGAAGTACATGGCTACAGAATGGTCAGTTGGGGGGAGTTGGCAGTGATAATATCCCGGATGAAGTTGGACGTGGAACTGTTGAATATTGGAATATTATGAATTCGCAGCTAGGGGATAAGGTGTACCTAGTAATCTATCAAATGCGAGCGCAGAAAGCATGTGCATGTATCGTGGACATTTGTATGTCCGGTACGGCCAGAAACTTATTAGACGTATACTGGTTCCACCACGATCATTTGGGAAGACCTATGCCCTGATTCATCCACGGGATCCACTCCACTGCTAAGAAGTCACTATCGTGGTATATCTACATTCGTAGCCTCCGGCAAGTCTAAAACCGGTGGCCGCACAGATCCGTTCCACAATCCAGACACATCGTCTTCAGGATCTTGTACTCGAGCCCTAGAAAAATAGGCCAGCGGATGGAACCACCGCCCCAAAGGCACCCCAAGTGTCATGGGACTCGAACCCCAGATTTCGGAAGCTTGAATTGTGACCTGCATAATATGAAACGGCGGCTATCGGCTTGAATTAGGGTAGAAGCAGTGCCGGAGCAGGAACAAAGCGTTGTTTCCCTGGATCACAGCTTTGACCATCGGCGGCTATCGGGTTTTTGGCGTGTACCAGTGCGGCTTGAAAAATGTTCATCCAGAGTTTACTAGCTCTTGACTACCATGTGTAATGGAGGGCAAAGTGCTAGTCTGTAGTTGTAGGCTCGTCAGTTTCGACACCTTCCATTCATCGAATGATGTTTGCGCATGCCGCGCATTGCAAATAAGTATATGATGATCTGCAATTATCAGGCTGAGGATTTCTAATAAAAAGCCACCCAAGAGTTGCTCAGCCGGTAGAAGGCTAACCTACAGTTGCCGACGGAGATTCTGCGATAGTGATCAGAGAGGTTCCGCAATCAACAAACGGTATCAAATAGTAGTAGTAGTGTGCGTGGGAATTTTGGGCTTTTGGGCTTTTGGTGAGCGTAGGAAGCCCAAACCACTCATCTTGTGCAGTACCCAAGAGTACATTTGGCTGTAAAAACAATGCTTCAAGCACCTGCGCTATGCATTCGGCCTTTGCCTGACATTCAGACGCCTTATCCACCTATGCACAATGACATGGAAATGCAATCGATTAGTGAAACCAATGATGGTAGCACGCTAGAAGAGGGAGTCTGAAAAAGACATTTCACTTCCACGCGTTGAGCCCGGCCCAGGGATCGTTGTGACCTTGTTGAGAGCTCCCTCCACTTTGACGGGGGGGTTGGTGATATGCATAACCTCCAGGTCCGGCCGGATATGGAACGCCTAGATTCCTGTAATCCATCAGAGAGCTGGGTGGTGGTCCAGGCGGTGGTGGAGGAGGTACGTAGCCTTGTGGCAGGTACTGACCAGGCTGACTGTACTGAACATGAGTTTGTTGTGTAGAAGCTGGAAAATAGACTCCTTGGTTTGGTGGCGGCGAAACGGGTGTTTGATAAGGATATACCATAGGATTATAAGGATCGCCATGCACTGGTCCACCACTAGTCTGGTACGAATCCCGCACTCCTGTCCCATGTTGGTTCCCATTAGATGATGATGGTTGCTGTGGATAGCCCTGGTAAGCAGCCGAAGCGGGGCTTGGGTGGGCCGGAGGCGGATAGTTGCTTCCCGGTGTCGGCTTCGAATAGTAGGAAGCCGATAATGGTGAAGACTTTGCCATGTGCGGATCGCTGTGTTGTGATGGTCTCGATAGAGGCGTTGGACGTGATGTCGAATGCTTAGTTGGTGATGTTGATGATGATGATGATGATGGATCGACCGACATCCGTTCCATGAGCTCCCGAAGCCGATCTCGTTCCTTGTCCGCTTGACCTCCTGCACTGCTTGATTTATCGCGCTCGATTTGACCCAGCAACTGCGCTCCTTCGGATCTTCGGTTGTTCACAAAGGTTTCAACATTCTGTTCGAGGCTATCTACCGTATCTTTCATCTCAGAGTAGAAACTTTGCGCGCGCATGAGCCCGGCTATCAGATCGTTGAACGCCTGGTAGACCTTCTTGTATCTGGTTAGGACAGTAGTCCGTTGCCGAGTAAAAGTTTCATATTTTGCCTGTTCGGCTCGTACTCTCTTATCTTGGAGGAGATCGCCATACGACTTTGTGAGCTCCTTCATGAGTGCGGTTTGTTTGTGAGTTGCCTGTAACAGGCGATTCTGATGAGGCCTAAACTTTTCAAGCTCAGCTTGGAAAAGCTGATTCTCGTGGTTGGTAATTGATTTCTTGTTAAGGATGAGCACATTCGATATATCGTCATTGTGAACCTGAAAAAACCCGGTAAGCTAAACGTCAAGTTCAAACATGGGAGATGATCGAACTTTCTCCTTGAGATCTTTCAAAACCTGCATCCTGTCCCGCTTGATGAGATTGAGCTTTTTCAGTAGGTCTTCCACTTTCGCTATTTGATCCATAACACTGATTCCACCCTCACCATAGTCTTCATCCAACAGATTTCCTTCATTGTTTGGTGACATAGGACTTCCAATAACATTCTTCCCCCTGCCACGATTTGGGCCTGCTTTTAGCATGGCTCGCTGGTATAGGACATCGGCTTCATCCGTCTCACCAGCTGAACGCATCTGATCGAAGTCTGAATCGTATTGCCGAGACGTAGCGAGAAGCTGCGCGTCGCTACCGCTAGCTTCGTCAACCGCAACACGGTAGCTCTTTATATCACTTCGGAGCGTGGAGGTCAACCTGGAGCTTGGCTGTTGCGTCCAATCTCCGCCATACTTAGACCTCATTTTCTCGCAAACACTTTCCTCCATGTCCAGCTGCTTACCACACCTATCCAGGACGCTTAATATGCTAGCCTTATCGGCTTGAAGATGTTCGAAAGCTCTCCCAAAGGGCTCGTGTCCTGCCAATTCTTCACACCAAGTTCGGAATTCTTCATCGACGGTTGTTTCTTGGTCCATCCCACCTTTTAACACTTCCAGACTTCCAGGAAGCTTCAAGTAGTCAAAGCTTGCTGCCATCTCGCCGTTGGCAGTTTCCACATTCTCCGACTCTGCTCGGACAAGCTTGGCCTTCTCCTCATCATACAAACTTGCAGACTCAGTGACAGACATGGGAACAATTTTCTGAAAAATATCGGGCCCAATAATACGTTGGATATCTTGGCCTTGATATAGTTCACTTACCGGTATCGCTTTCGCTGCTGGTAACTTAAGAATCACACTCAACGCAGCCTCAGCGGGGATCGTCTGGTGATATATAAAGTCATTATCCTTGTTGAATGAAGTAAGTTTCTCTTGCACATTAGCCACATGTCTTTTGGTCGACTCGGTCAAGCTAGATCCCGTTTCCGAGCTGAGATTGGAATTCGGTGACACCGAGGTAGGGAAAGCATTTGCAATTCGGTTTGCATCCCTGCCTTCAGCCTCAGCGATCTGCAACCTTGCGATTGCTGTTCCGTGGGAGTTAGCATCATCATCAGCCAACGCTTGATAGTACTGGGCCACAGAAGACATGTAATTAGCTTTGACCTGGGCGACAAGTAGCCAGAGCTTGTCGAAAATGCCCTTGGTAACGTTCTCCTGAACACCCTCGGAGGCCTGAGCATAGAGATATGCTGCTTGGCTCGCAAGCTTGGCAAGCAGTCCAACTTTCTTCCCATCGGCAACCTGTTTTTCTAGAAAAACCTCCTGACCTTGGGCTAGCATAATATCAATCAAGGCCTTGATTGTATCTCGACTTAAATCCGTAGAAGGAGCATGCAGAAAATTCTCGTTGATATAAGTAAACATGCCAGCGGCGGCTTGAAAAGAATGATAGGCAGTCTTCAATCCAGAGTCGTCAAAACGGTTCTGATGAGCGGCATGACATGAAAGAACCGCAGAAATGTTAAAGATGATGGAGGCTTTCTCATACGCTAGAGAATACTGCGACGTAGGCTTGTGGGTGAAGGCATCGAACCTGGTAAATTCTAGCCGTCAGCTCTCTTGAGAATCTTGGTACGCTAGGAGAATGGCAAGACGTACCATGTGAAGGATATCTTAATGTGATTTTCGTCTACCGGAAACCTGAGATCCAATAATTCCAGCTGCCCGTAATACCTGTACAGCAGATCTCGGCCAGCCGCGCTATCCTTGCCCGCCCCCCTCATATCCTGCCGCAGTCTGTTGAGTGTATTGCACTCCTCGGCATATCGCTCAGGATCGTCGCCATACGTCTGCCTGATGTACGCCTTCAGTGGTGACACCCAGTCGATTTCGTTGGTCTGCTTAAGCGGACTTGAAATCATCGGCGGTTGCAACATATTGCCTCCGGAATCTCGAATAATCTCGAATCGCTTGGCTCCACTATAGCCCTTTCACTTACGAAGAAGCTCGCGGTGAAAGCGACGTCGTTTGCTTGCTTGTCGGAGCTCAGCAGTTGGAAGGTGGATCCCTATTCTCGTGAGTCATTCCACGAATAGGTGGATGAGTAGAGTCAAGCTCGTCCAATCTGATGTGCCGTGCGATCATGATGAGAGCGTTGTGATTCTACACCCATCACCCTGTAAACATGCACGTCAGTCCGGGTCATGCCTTACCTTAATATACAGCGCTTATGTAGATTAGTTCGGCCCGCCAGGTAAAATATTCTCGACTTGGGTTTTTTATTATCTTACCTGACCTTACCCAATCTACCTTAGTACATTACTCTATTTACCTTACCTACCTTACTCCGTAGTACGGAGTACTAGACCTCGAAGGAATTTCATAAAAATTCTGGTCTTGATTGATGACTTCTTGCAAACATTCTCCCGTTTCGTGGTTTTTCAAGCAGAAAGAACCTTCAGATTAGTAGCTAATCAATATCCTACCAGGCTACCACTCTTTACTCCGGAAGCGCCGGCGCCAAAGGCTACGTCCACAGATACGATTTCACGCCTCTGAGAGACATGCATTCTGGTTTAAGGGATAGGCTCAGATGGGTATCTCGTTGATATTGTACAACTCCCAAATCTGTTACCGAGTTATGACGCGGGATATATCTACAGCTGAAATTCGAACATACAACCATCCCCCATTGCCACTTTGTCCTTTGGTCCTACTATACCATTGCCTTTACGTTCCAGAGCCCACAAGAAGTGCCAAAATTTCTCCCTAATGGAGAATCCATCAACCAGACCCTGCCGCTTTCTTAGACTCCTCTTCCCCGTTCTTGTCCTCGACTTTTGCTCCTGTAGCGGAAGTATCTGGTGGTAGGTCGTCGTGCTGATGGGTCAACTTATGCCACGCCGCTTTAAGGAAGCCTTCGTCCTTGTGGGAATGGTCAGACTGCTTTGACGTGGTGGCTTCCGTACTTCCTCGAGACTCGCTGTATTACTGTCAGTTAGCATGAAACAAGCATTGAAGATATACAGCATCAACCATACCTGGCCTTGCCAACGTTCATTACTCGTTTCGCTGTTTTGTCCCCCATCTCGTCTGCTAGCATTTCTAATATCGTTCGCTGATTCGCATTAAGATACTTCGGCATAACGACTTTGAATTCAACGCGTAGATCTCCAGTAGCGTTCTTTCGACTACCCAGCTTCGGCATTCCCATGCCACTCAGATTTATTACGTCGCCAGTTCCCGTTCCGGTGGCCACTTTGAGCTTTGCTTCCCTATCTAGAGTTGGGATTTTGACTTCTCCGCCAAGAATGGCGGTCGTTAGCGGAATTGAAGCAGTGTATAGCACATCTGCCCCAGATCGGCCAAATTTAGTATCCGGGGCTACCCTAACGAAGACGTAGAGGTCTCCTCGTGACGATCGCGCATTCGGATTCGCAGCCGTGCCAGTAGGTGGTGCATCTCCCTCCCCAGAGATCCGAAGGCGCATTCCATCTTCAATACCTCCCGGTATGTCAACATTAACAGTCTTGCGCTCTCTGACGACTCCGTTTCCGTTACAGGTGCGACATTCTCCTCCTCGCGGAACCACCACCCCTTGTCCAGCACAGTTATCGCATGTACTAGCCATTTGAAATCCAGCCTGAACAAACTGAACCCTCGTGCCTGTGCCGCCACACTTGTTGCAAGTTGATCGTGACTGGCCTTTCTTCATGCCATTTCCAGAACAAGTCTTACAGGGTACGAGTGGTGTGATATAAATATCTTTACTCGAACCCTTCGCTGCATCCATGAAAGATATGTTCGTTTGTACTTCGATGTTTTGGCCAACCAAAACTTCTTCCTGGAATGGTGATTGGCGTGAGCCCCTGCCCCTCCTGCCCCCTCCTGCAAATGCCCCGAACAGATCTTCGAAGTTGATATCCGCTCCAAAGCCGCCTGAAAAGCCTTGGAAAGGGCCTCCTCCGGCGGCACCACCAAACGGCCCTCCTCCACCGCCTCCACTTGGGTCAAACCCTGCGCCTTGATCAAATGCCGCCGCACCGTATTGATCCCAAGTTTCCTTTTTCTTCGGGTCGGATAGAATTTCATAGGCGGCTTGTGCCTCTGTAAATCTGTCCTTCGCCCCCGAGTCTTTGTTCGTATCAGGATGGTATTTCTTCGCCAAAGCATAGTATGCTTTTTTGATTTCGGAAGACGAAGCATCGCTATCGACACTTAGAACTTTATAGGGATTCTTTGTCGCGTAGGCGACAGGCGTGGCGTGGAATAACTAAGACGCCAGAAACAATTAGTATATGAATGGAGGCCCATAGAGAGGTCTTGTCACTTACCCTTCGTGGCGGCCGGACTGTCAGCGATTTTCGAGCCTCCCATGATCTTCGAGGAAAACAGACAGCTCTTTCCCTTCTTAAATCGTATATCGTCCTTGTCTGTGCTTTTCGTACGATGCAGATCCTCTGGCAAGGTGTAGACGTGCAGATTGAGCGTGCAGGTACGGCGATTTTGTAGGGCAGATTATGCCCGATGCTATTCATCCTCTCCAAATGCCGTACAGACGTCCAGATCACAAAGCTCGTACTTAAACGTCGGCTGTCAGAAAGGTCTCTGAGTCTGTTGTGACAAGAACAATAATTCCCATCCGGTCATCAATAATTTTCCATAGGGTTCCAGAACGGGAGCTAATAGATTTGACGGCGTTCAAAACCAATCGGCTCGGTACTTTATGGTACACGTAAAAATTGGGAATACTAGGTAACCTTAGTTCACGGTTACAAGGCACAAGGCACGATTATCTAAGACTGTTCGCCGAACAACAAATTAAACAACTGTGACTTTATGCCTATTTTGTCGAATGGTCACAGTAGCCATACCGTGGAATTTGAGGGTCTTGATTGTGATTTATAAGTGCGTTGCACACCGGGTATTATTGAGGAAGCTCCAATTCATGTGACACGCTAGAAACACCAAGCACAGGTAATGCTCTCCCTGAAAATCCAGAAGCTTTACCGCAGAAATCTCTTCAGCATCTTGACCTTTCTGAGTCAATCCAAACGCCGGTATGCTCATTATCGGGACCGTGCCTATAAAAACATTTCACTTTATCCTGAGCGGATCAAATCGCATCCGGAAGTTCTTCTCTATACCGTTTGTTAGCAACCATTTGAAGTACCTTTCACGAAAGGACAAAAGCAACCTTGACTGTGGGCCGCATAGAGAAAAGAAGTAATAGCATCGGGCTCATTGATCATAGCCGCATTGAAGTCCTTCCTGACAGCCAGCGCCAGGTGCTCTTTGCTGGTTCTCCGACTATCCTTGCGTCCTGCCATTGTTGGTGATGACTGCCCTATTCGAGAGCGTGTAAGGACCCTTTCATTGAAAGGAGAGCTAAAGGCCGAAGGGACGTTTAAGCGATGTGCTTGCCTGTAGGCATGGAGAACAGTTACATCGAAAGTAGACCAGTTGATCTAGGCAATAGCGAAGAGTAAGCGCAAGCATTCCTTCCCAGCAGATGTTTTCGAGGGCTCATCATACCCCACTGGTACCGTCGTGTCCACCATGATGGTGGTTCGTGGTTATGGGTGCTGCAGTAACATCTTTGAGAGTACTGCCAGTGGTGACAGCGGAGTTGCCGTTCCGCCGGCTTTTTGAGGCGACAAACCCGTTAGGCTGCTTGTCTCTTGTGCTAGACGCTTCAGATCTCGAATCTTCTCCCAGGGCACGTATTCGTGGAGGTACCATGTTATCAATGTTGTATTGTGTATTGCATGAGAGAAAATGCAGGGTACCTAAACTTAAGGCAAATTTGTGAATAAGGGAAGGTAACGCACATTACTTCACCTGACTTCGGGGAAGCTACCTAGTCTAATGATACCAGGTACTTACATTGTGTCAGATACCTTACTACGTACACTAGTAATCTAACATATCAATTGTAACGCCATTTTACTTACCTTACGGACTAATCTACTTGAAAGCTTTACGATACGATAACCTTAAGGTACCTTCCGAAGCTGTAGCTACATCAGGTAGCTCGAGTAATAAGCAAGGAAGCACGTCGAGGCTAAAGTAGACAGCAGTATTTACATTCACAGAGCATTCATATTAGCATCTAAATTTTATTGGTGATTACCTAGAATGATCAAGGTTCGGGACCAGTCAAAAGGGCGTCAGGCCGTAAAGTACATTATATACACACATGGGAACTTACTTTACCTCGTAGATTCAGATGATAAGAAAATCAAAGACATAGTAGTAGTAGCGCCTCGCTGAAATACCACCAATTTGTACTGAAACTTACTCGCCAGAATGCCTGGTAGTTCTCCGTAGACTCCACAAGGGTATAATAGATACGCTCTTTGTTCCTCGCCATACCACACGCCATGTCAAGCAAGGCCCCTCAACATATCATGCAAGGCCCCTCAACATATCAATGCAGTTGCCCAACAGGTTAGCCGCCTCGTGTAACAGCTCCCACCGACAATCTCTAAACATCTTCTGTAAGATGTACAGCATGCCCATACAAGCGTTTCGGTCTCGAGTAGTTTCAAGATCATCGGGTTTTTCAACTCCGCCAACTCGTGCAAGGAACAAACGCATGTCGGATGTTTGTTGCTCTGGGGTGCTCATGTCCGGTGGTGATGCCAGAGCTCCGTCGAGGGCATAACCATAAGACCAGACAATCAAAGCTGCAAAGTAAAGAACCCAGGGCCGGTTCAACAAAAAGTCGTCTCGTGCTGAGTACCCTGTAGGTCCGAAATTCCTGATTGAAGTAGGGCTATGCTGGGAGCTGGCTCCATCAGGGATTAAAACCTGAGCGAGGAACTTCAGAGAAAAGAATGTTGCATCCCGAGCGCTAGGTTTAGGAGCCCAATGCTCCTTGATTCGCCTTTGCGCGATGGCATAGTCAGATGGTAAAGTCGTGCGCCCTAGTAACCTACCGGCCTTGGCGAATATCTGACAGCTTACAATATCAACATGCATTGCCATGTGTGCGAGGTGATGCAGAACAGTACGACTTTCAAATATATTTTCTTCGTCAAGTTTGCCTGGCGGCTGGTAGGAAGTAGGCGCTGGGCCTGAACTCTTACCTACACTCTGGTCGAAGTCCCGGCGCCAGAAGTCAAACGCTTTGGTCAGAACACTCCGCCACTTTTCCCTGCCGCCCAATGCAGTTGCGCCAATAGCACGTACTTGTACATCACGTTGGTTCATATGCCAGCTCACGCTCAAGAGTCCGGCCATAAGAGCAGTACGACCAAATGGATTTGTCCTTACAGTTTTACCACTCAAGGTGCTTTTGAGTCCGTTGAAAAAACTGATAGGCTTGACGCCGCTAGCTTGAAGGTTCTGTTCGATGCGACCAACTTCAGCACTACTAGTGGCAGACCAAAGGGATTCATCACAAGGAAGGGGTAACTTCATCTCATGGGCGACCATGGTGGCTCCGTGCCCAAACATAGTGGCGTGAATGGAGTCAATGATGAAGGCCGCGAATGCCACTCTCCGAGTGGCCTCACTGATGATCCAGTGGTTCCACCATTGATCCGGAGTATTAGTGGCAGAAGTAAGTTGACCACCATTGGCAGTTTGACCGGTCATCTCGTCCTTAACCATTGGTGGTGAGTCAAGTCCTGAACGGCCAATGAGTGAGCTGCCTCTCCGCAAAAGCGTTAGAGTTGTCCCATGGTGAACATGCGCCCTTTCATGCAATAGTCGCGTGGAATACATCTTCTCATATATCTCAAGCAGAAGAAGTGCCTGGAATACCCACAATTTCGCCGGTGGTATGAAGTCTACGTCCTTGAAAATCTCTTCGCGGAGGTGCCATGCCAAAAAATTCGACAGCTCTGCGCCGGCCTTTGTAACAGGTAGGCCGTGGACTTTGTCGAGACAAGATGCACCAATCGCAATCACAGCAATCAGTAGTAAATTCTGGGCATTATCCGCAGAAAATGTGGGCTTGTGCAGTATCGGCATCTGCGGGTGGAAATGGTACCAATATGAACCGATGTAAGTCTGCATCATTCGAAGACTCAGAACGTGACTCGGCTCATCGCGATCGCCACCCAGAAAGGCCTCCTTCTGCTTTCGAACAGGAGCTCGATCTGTTTCATAAAATCGCCTAACAATCAAGTCAAGTAATTGTTGCCGCTTCTCTTCGGAAAGGATGGGCTGTGGTAAGGCTGGATCCAAGATACTGGTCACAGACATTGGATGTTGAGGCGGTATCGATTGTCCGAATTGTCCATTCACTGACCCATCGTCGACTCCGTATGGCAGGCGCGAGGTATTTCCAGAATCATCCATAGAGTTAGGCCCTCCAAGCGACGTCGGATCGTGTCGAAGACCGCCGGAGGACGCATTGTTCAGGTGCGGGTCACCGAAAAGCCACGCGGCAAAGTCGTCAGCCATAGCAAATGGAGATCGACTGTAACCGTCGCCTGCAAATACGGGCACAGTATATACAGCTCTGTTATGGTCAGTGAGCGTATGATCCACACCCTCTGAACCGGGTACTTCTATACTCGTAGGAGCTTGCACTTGGGTCGGAGGCGTTGGGGCGCTAGTGTAGCCCATCTTGGATGCTATTGCTGGTGTCTGAGCGATAGAAGGAAATACAGGAGGGGGTAAAGATAACATTGGTGGAAAATTCTGATGCGACGTATACAAACCGTTGTCGGTGTTTTGCTGTCCTTGTGGTAGAGGGTTGTACATATGAGATGGCGGTGCTGTGTGTGTGAAGTTCGAAGAACTGCGCCAGTTGGTAGGACTAGTCAGTGTATGCGTGCTGGCTCGAGAGTCCGAGACCATGGGTTTTTGCGAGTGGGCAGATTCGAAACTGTTATGCCGCTGACTTGTATCAAAGCTTGAGACAGACAAATTCCTCACCGTACCACATACATCATATTCTCTAACATTAGAGCTAGAGTAGTATTGCTCATCCCGATCAGATCTATTAAGCATAGTCATCGAGGCGTAATCCGGATTCACGGAAGGATTGTATGACTGTGGAGACATGGTACGAATCCCCAGTGGTGTGGTATTATGGGGGCGCAACTGCTGAGACTCGCCCAATCGGCCGAGCATAGAATTGACGTCCAGGGGTATGACAAGCGGAGCCGTGTTACTCCTAGGAATACTACTCAACGATACTGCGTGAGCAGGTGATGGGCGAAACAGATGATCTGGTTGGTCTTGATGACCGCCAACAGGCGATGAAAGAGTGGACCCATGGTCAGCGTTGTATAGGTAAGGTTCCTTTCTTTGCAAGTGCGAGCCGCGGGCGGTATGGCGTTCCATATGTCGAGCACAGAGATCTTGCCTAACAAAATGTCGCTCGCACCCAGCGTGATCGCAGTAATAGATATTCTTCGGGGTGTCTGGTTCAAGCTTAATATCTAGAACGGACGTGATAGGGAGCGAAAGACTCACGGTTCAGCTGATGTCGATATAGATGTTCAGCTCTCGAATAACTCTTGCCACAGCCTAGAGTCGGGCATGGGAAATTCTTATCCAATCCTTTTCTGCTCCGCTTTCTCTTTCGGAGTTTTCCACTGAACGGAGAGTTCTGTCCATTTGTTTTTTCGTCACCGCTGTCTTCGTCGGCCTTCAATGTAAAGCTTCGCTCCCTGTCTTGCCGTCGACCTCTTGAGATCTCTGCCTCGGGTTGAGACTGGTCCGAGATCGAGGAGGGAGGGCTTTTGTACAGCGGCTCGCTTTTCACTGAAGTAACAGCATTGGTCAGGATCATTTGCGGACTCATCTTAGCTAGTCCAGAGCTCAGAGATGAGGTTTTCGGGTTAGTGGTTATTTCAGCGTTCCATGAAAAACATCTTCGTGACCCTCACGCCTGAGCGAGGGGAAAGCCGTTAAAATAGGCTCGTGGCCAAGTACGGTGCAACTTGACTTAAAACGCTCGTGCTGAGGGCTCTAGCAGCGGGTATAAACCTAAAATGATAATTGCGCTGAGACTGTGCTGAAGAAGCTCGATATGTATCTGGCAACATGGATCGGAGGCGCTGTGAATCGATGTTCGGACGAATAAGCAGCTCGACCGGCCAAAAGGCTTGCTGCGGTCAAGGTTCAAATGCAGACACACAAAGATAGAACATGTAGTTTAGAATACTAGATGAGGTAGATATATATGCTGATGGCGATCAATTCCCAGTACTTCCTCTTCCAGATCTGAACAAGGGCGTCGTTTAAGCCTGCGAATTGAGGTGCACGCTTTAGCAGCTTTTCCTGCAACGCGGAGCGCTCGCCAGACACCTTCAGGGAAATGATAGATTATGCCCAGAGCGTAGCGTGTTGGACGAGGCAAAGCTGATGAAGGCAGCATTGTCTCGTTTGGTATGTCGCCAAAGTTGCCTCTTAGTCAATTGTGACTCGAGCGCGTCTAATGGTTGTGCGTTAGCTTGCAAGTTGAAGGTTCGTGTGTGGGGTTGTTGGTAACAAACATGTCAGATTAACCGTAACGTTCTAGGCCTGCGCATAAGCACAGACCTCGTCTCAGAAGGGCCTCGGGAAACTTTCAAGGCTACTCTCATGATATTTAGTCCCCGAACCTACTGTGCTTATATTTATTTTCCTTTCGCGCAAGCGATTAACTCATGCAACTTATTATTCTTTACAACATTATTCATGCCTCACCCTAAGCTCATTCTTCGCTTAGTGCTCTATGATCATGCACAACTAAACCTTTATATTTGTGATTCATCATCTTCAAAAATTCATCAAAATTTCATGCAATAACTTTTACATACACTATTATCAAAGATTGCATTCAAAAGACTATTGAAGCTATAAACATATGTCAAAATTCTAATTGAGCACAAATTTCATGCAAATTTCTTATTTTATATGAAAAACTTTAATTTAACTTAACTAAGTAATTATCAGTTTGATTTGATTTGAATTCATACATTCTTGTGACATTGATTTAAATTCAACTTATGAGAGAAACTATGCTATGTATATTGAATGAACAAAATTCTTTGAGAAAGAAAATTACTCGTTGACTACACAACGACTTCACATCATTGAAACAATAAAACTGACATTGTATTATCAATAATGAATTTATAGCTTCTATTCAGCATGTGACGCTCAAGTAAACTCTTACAAATGTCTGTGTTGTTTGTTGTAACACATCATCTTTGCTCTGCTTTTCATTGATGATATTCTATACAATGATGTTTTGATTCAATTCTTGATTTGAAGATGAAAGACATTTCTTTACATTCATGATGCTTGTGATTATAACGCAGAATTGTGTTCTCTTGCTCAATGATTATCATTCATTGAGCAGAGAAATGTGTGATGAAAGAGAGATGTACACAATGAGAAGATAAAGTGTGATTGTATTGAATAATTCTTTTCTTCTCTTGATTTAACTTATGTCACATAAACGTTGAATAAATTGTTAATATAAATATGCAATTACAATCATTTGATACTTAGTTGATTAATAGTAGAGATGCATTCTGATTGCTCTCATGCATTCTCAATTTTTCATGTAAATAAATGTATGACTTGACATTAAGTAAAAAAGATGAGTTCAAACTCTTTTAATATATCAGCATAATCAACGAGTCACTACTTCTTTGAATACATGTAGTCACAAACTCAAGACTCATCATCTGATTCATTTATTCTATCTGATATTTTTTCATCAATTACTTAACAGTACTATTGATGTGATAAAGACATTTTGATATCAATGCAGTTAACAAGTTGCAAATTCTTTAATCACTTGTAATCACAACTTTTAAACTCTTTATTTGAATTGATTATTTTACTAATAGTATTTTCTCATTTCTTACTAATATCAACATGTCATTAATTCTCTTCATAAATTAATTGTGACTATTAGAAAGAAATGTTATCATGTAAGTGAAAACTTTGCATGATGACTTTTTTGATCATGCAATGTTTTAACATCATTTAAACTGCGTCAAATTGAAATCTTTTGACTCTTCTTGTTAGAAATCAATTTAGAGCGAGTCATAAAAGTGTCATTTAACTAATAAATAAATGCTAAGAAAGAAAAAGTATCTACAGAAAAGAACTCAATTCTTATATGTGTATTTCTCAGCTCTGTGCTAGACTTGATTGAATTGACATCTTACACATATGATGCAGAGTTTTAATGACATCATCTTTAGATCAGATTTTTGCTAGACTTGATTAGAATGAAATCAGATGAAGACTAAATGAAGAATAGACAAAGACTAGAATCATAACATTACTCTCTTTTCTTGACTATTCATGTTTGCATGAATGTTATTTCTTAGTGCGCTTTTTCTGAATATTTGATATGAAAGTCATCAATCATCTCTTGAGCATTCATAAATTCGTTATCATCAGCGTTATATCAGTTGAGATTGTTGTCATAGCTCTTTCATTTAACTCAATATTGAAGTCATCTTCAATATCATTAAAAGTTTAATATATTGTTGATCTTTCATTTGTTCTCATCATTTATCACTATTGACTTCGAAAGTTCATTCTTCTGATCAGATAAAAAGTCATTGACAACGAGATGAAGAAGCTTTGAATAAAATACATCATGTATACGCATAGTCTTAAGTAGTTTCAATTTATAGAATGAGTCAACAAGATCAATGATCTGAAAAGAATCAAGCATCTTGTCATTCAATTTTTTGAAAAGTCTCGTTGTAACAATGTTTTGTTCATTCAAAAACATCTTTGATTCAATCTTGTAATTGATTTTCTTTCTATGCTTGTTAGCTTGATTCATCATTTGTTTTCGTGTTTTGATCAAAGCTTCATGAGCGAAGATCAATGTCTTGTTTATTTGTTCAGATATATTCTTGACTCGATTGATCTACAAGCGTTCGCGAGTGCTTTCATACTCAATGATGTCAGAGTCAAAGCTCATATGAGAATGAAAGCTCTTGTTCATGAAGAAGAGAGTCAAGAAAATGACTGAGAACAAGATGTTATTGTTGACAAACTCAATCATGAGTAGTCACTTAGATCAGTTGTTCTGCATATACAAACAGAAGAATTAAAGATATTGCTTGATGTTTTGATTGACTTGTTCACTTTGATCATTGATCTGAGAATGATAAATGATGAACAATCAAAGAAAAATGCTCAGTCATTTGCAAAGAAACTTTCATAGTATAGAGATGAATTGCGAATCTCGATCAGATACTATGAAGCTTGATAAATCATGAGTTTAATATACTCATTGAATCAGCATTTCAGCTGTCTTTTCAACTGTGATATCTTCATCATCAATGATGCAAGAAATATAATGTCTTTCTTTTAACAGTTTGCAAATGACAGTCAGAATAACGTTGTAGTCGTATGAATCAAATAAATTAATAATGAAGTTCATTATTATATCTTGTCATCATTGTTCAGATATTAATAGAGATTGAAGCAAGTCATTTGATTTATTTCTAAATGTCTTTGAACGTTGACAGATATAGCAGTTTTGAATATATTAATTTATCGTTTTTCGCATGAATGATCAATAGTAGTTTCGCTTTATGACTTTCACAGTTCTAAGAATATCAGAATGATCAACTGATGATTGATCATGCATCTCATGAATCAGATTCATTTGTAGCAGCTTGTTGAATGAAACTCATAGCTGACTATCATGATACAAGATTTCATTCTGAATTCAACAATTCTCAATTTAATATCTTCATATTGTGTCTTGTCTCTTGCTATTGCTTCGCGAAGTAGCGTACAATTCTCGTCGATCTCATTAGTCTCAAGAATCTGTTTATAGATTGATTCACTGATGTTTTTCTTTAGATCAGCAATTTTCATTCAATTTGAAGTCAAAATAATGATTCATTGATAGCGAATGCGCTCATCTTCTGAATCTCTGAGCATGATGTCAGCTCAACAAGTTAATGCATCGATCTTGATGTTCTGTTTGTCAGATTAATACATTATTCTGAAGTTGAAATCAACGAACTTCTGAACTCAGCGCATCTGACATCTGCTCAGCTCTTTATCTTTCATCAATGAGATGAGTGTTTGATGATCAGTGAACACTTTGATAGAAATGTCAGTTAGTTTCAGTTCAAGTCATCAGTGTTCAAATGCTCAAATGATAATCAGAAGTTCTTTATCATATATTTTGTAGTTGCATTCAGCAGAAGACATGTTCTTGCTATAGAAAACAATCAAATGTAGTACTTCTTCGTCATTATATTGAGAGAGAACTTCATTGTTGACGTAGTTGAATGAGTCAATTTCGAGAATAGTCTCACAAGTTTAATCAAAGTGACGTAGTATAAAAGTCTCGATCATACATCTCTTCATATGATTGAAGACAATCTGACAGACTTTATTTCATTCAAATATGATTTTCTTTTGAGTGAGTTGAATCATTGAATAAACAATCTTTGAAAATTTCTTGATGAAGTGTTGATAAAAGTTGCAGAAGTCAATAAAAAACTGCATCTGAGTGAGATTATTGAGTGTAGATTAATCAACGACTGTTTGTATCTTTCAAGAATTCATCTTCAGTTCTTCAATTGACATCAAAAGTTCTAGAAAGATAGTTTTCTGAACATGAAACTTGCACTTGTTGATGTCTATCTGTAAATCAGCTTCTCGTAGTTTATTCAAGATTAATCATACATGTTGCTTGTGTTTCTTCAAGATCTTGCTGTAAATGATAATGTCATTTAGATAAATCTGACAAAACTGATGTAGATATTCAAACAACACGTTGTTTATATAATGTTGATAAAACGTTGATTCATTGATTAATTTAAAGAGCATTACATGATATTTGTATAAGTTAAAAAAGATAATAAAAATAGTCAAATCTTTGCTATCTGAATGCATGCATAGTTTGTTGAACGCGACAATGATATTCAATTGAGTCAGATACTTACTTTCTTATATATGAGCAAAAGTCTCGTCTATCAATGACAAAGAGTAGCGATTTCGTTTGATTAAAGCATTGAGCTTTCTATAATCAACGCAGAAACGCAGACTATCGTCTTTCTTTTCAATAAACAAAATGAGCGAGACGTATGATGCAAAGCTGAAGAAAATGAATTCTTTGTTTAAATGATCAATCAAATACTTCTTTATCTTCTGAAGCTTGTGATTGAACATCTGATATAGTCTGCTTCAAGAAAACATTTCTTCATCAATCAACTCAATTTTGTGATCATAGAAATAATGCAATGATAGCTGATCAATCATTGCTCAATTGAAGACATTTAGATAGTCATGATATTCAGAGAAAAGCTTGATCTTGACTTGCTCAAGAGCTTCAGCATGAAAAAGCTCATGCAGATTCACTTCTTCAGACTTGTTTTCAACTGTAGTTATGAGTCAATCGATTTTCAAGATGATAACAGCAAAGATCTTGATATCTGATCATTTGACTAACATTCTATATGTTGCTGTCTTTATCATTGCTATGTTCATTGAATCTAACGTTGATTTAGAAATTTTGACGTTAGTTAAAGTCACGTCACGCGATTTTAACCGTTCAATTAATTTAACTAACTTCTCATTAAACTGACTGAAAGAGAGTGATTTCAGACTGAATTGAGATGTAGTGAAAAATCTCTTCAGTATATGAGTAGAAGTTAAACTCTTCTGCTTCGTGATTATCTTGTTGCTTAAGAGTAGAACAATTGATTTCTGACTAGAAATAAAATTCGAAAATCGAAGAAAATCAATTTGCATATCAATTACTGAATTAATTTTGTTCATTCATGTTTTTTCAAGAATCATTTGATGTTGATCTAATCAAGTGATCAACATAAAAGCTGTGTCAATTATATGATCTTGAACAGTCAGATTCAAATAAATGGCATAAGTAATGAGTTTCTTAGCATAGTGATCGTTGAATTCTTGAATTGACTTCGCTTTGATCAAAGTCAGAAACTCGATTTGCAACTGATCACAAACAATTTGCGCAATCACTTCATTAATGAATGAATAGTCAGCAGCTTCGATGTCTATCAATGACTTCAATGAGTAACTAATTTCATTGCTAGAAAGTACACATTCAGTAGTCAAAGATTCAGAAGCAAAAGAATTATCTGACATGCTCATCATTGAAGAAATTAACACATCTTTCATCACGTCTTTGATGAAAGTCTCTAGTTTTTTGCCTTGTTATTCTCAAAAAACATTTTCTCATTCTCTTTATTCTTCAAAATAATGATCTCATGTAAATGAGAAGTAAATGCATGAAATGCAGAAGTATTAATCTTGTTCTGAGAACAATTCTTGAACAAATGTTTCAAGATCTTGCAGATGTAGCAGATGATAGATGATTTCGCTCAATCAGACTTAAAGATAGAAAAGATGATAAACTTAATATAATCGATTATCAAAATCATCATTGCTGACAAGAAAGTAGTAGCGCGTTTGTCAGATATGACAGTGACTTTGACGATGACAGTGCAACGTTTGCTGCAAAGCTGATAATTGACTCGTTGTTTACTATTCACATTTTGAAGAAAGATTCTTAAGTGAGTGAGCGAAGTAAAGTTCTTTGAACAGACTGATAAAACATTCTGCAAGCAATTATTAATTTTATTCTGAAGATCATTCATCAGAATGCAATCGTCGTATTTAAGATAGCTGAATAGCTTCATAAAGTCAAAGTAAAAGACATTGAAAGACTTGTCTGCTTGTCTCAGAGCGTTGTATTCATGATGATACTTTCGATTCTTATTCAATTCATCATATATTTCTTTCAGATGCTCAAATAACTTGTCGATCAAGATGTATGAATGTGAAGCATCATGTTGACATCAAGCGAAAATGTGCTTAGCAGCAGCATCTTCTAGTCTAAATATCACATAAATGATACAGATATTCTCATTATTGAAGTGATTAACATTTGTCTGAAGCTTGTCGTTTATCTTAATTCTTCAGCTGTTTCATGTCAATTCATCTTCATCAATGAATATAAATGAGTTCAAAAACTTGAAGAACTTGTGATGATTGTTGTCAAATAAAGTGAATGATTCTCGTCAAGTATGATTCTCAATAGAAGCTCAAGACTTCATAGACTGTCAAGATTGTGACTGATTTGCTGAACATTGTTTCTTTTTTAGACTCAATACTTTCTCTTGTAGTTCAACAATAGTCTCTCTTGTAGTTCAACAATAGTCTTTTCTTAAGTGTTTATTGTCATTTGATTAATTTCTAGCTCATCAAGTCTCTTGATGTGATCAACTTGTAGATCAATTCATTGCTTGTTGAGTTTCAAAGTCATGTCTCATTGATCTCTTAACTCAATCAGTATCTTGATGATCTCATCTGACTGATCAATAGTTCATTGATGAAGTTGTTGATCTATGTTAATGTTTCATGAGATAACGACATTCTGAGATCTTGCTGAAGCATCAAAAGAAATAAGAAAAACTTGTTTACTAGCAATGCTTTTAAGCAGATGAGCTGTTCGTGACTCAACTGATTCAGAGTTGCGTGTCATTGTGAAAGATTGAAGATAAATAAATAGATTTGATTGTGATAAGATTGATTTGATAAATTTAAGTAAATTTGAAGATGTGTTTTGATGAAAGTAATTCAAAGAATTTCTTGCAAATTTTCTGAATAAACGAAGTAGATTATTTCATATCATCTACATGTTGATAGCAAAGTAGTTGATTAGCATTTATCTACTGTTAGAAATCGATCTAGAGCGAGTCATAAATATTTCATTTAATAATAATAATAATAATAATAATAATAAATTCATACATTCTTGTGATATTGATTAGATTGACTCATGAAAAACTTTATGCTATGTGTGTCAAGTGAACAAAACTCTTTAAGGTAGAAAATCACTCGCTATCTATATGACTGCTTCACGCAGTCAAAACAACAAGATTAAAACTATGTATCAAATTTGTTCACGTTGATTGCACGTTAGAGAATGAATGTTCTAGTCACTTTAAATTGCTTCAGAAGCTTCGTTTTCATCATCATTCTTGCTGCTGCTTTGAAATCTTTCGTAATCACGACGATTATTCAATAGCTCAAGAAGTTAATGTCGCGTAGCATTCTCAATCGCAGATGCGTTCAGTTTGAGCAATGCATGAGTACATGCTTCGCTGTCTGATGACTTTGTTCGCAGTTGCATCACGAACTATTCATGCTTGAAACGTTTCTCAAGTGCAGATAGACATTAAGATTTATGCGTTTGATTCTGATGTAAATTGCAAGAATGCTTTCAGTTTTCTGAAAATCATCACGCATCTTTATCATCTTGTTGAATAAATGAGATCTTTGTGCTGAAATTGCATTGACATCTGCGATGCATTTCTTGTATTTTTTTCATCGTTGCTTTCATTGATCTTTGTGATATAATGCTATTGCAATGCTATTGCTTATTGAGATCATTGTAGAAGAATCAAATTATCTGCATCTAAACTGCATTCTTGTGTCTTCTTGAATAACTGTGTTCAGAAGCACTATTTTCTTGATGACAGAAAAACGAGAAGTGAGACAATTAATTTTCATCAGTTGAGCATGTATGAGTTTGCATGCTCATTTAGTCTCTTGCGTTCTGTCATTGACTCAACTGCGTAATGTGACTTTATTCTGCAGCATGTTCAGATGAACATGCAGTGAACTTGTGTACATTTCAATCTCTAGCGTTTCAATGCTTACTCTTTTGAATGCTTTTGCAACGTAATGTAGAGTCTGATTCTGCAGAGTTTCTAATCTGTGTTTCTTGTCTGACAGTTCTTTCTCTTTGTTGCGCTGATATCAGACTGATGCTTCAAATGCGATTTTTGATCTTACTACAGCTGAGTACACTTGTCTCACTTTCATGAAGATTGTCTCTCATGTAAAGACTTGTAAACAACTAAGCGCAAGCATTCTTGTGACGTGACTCACTTTTATCTGTCGAAGATGCGCACTTCATTGCAGTTTCATGTTCAGTTGAATCTTTAGAACTCGCACATCTGACTTTGACTTAATCACTGAGCTTTTTATTTGTATGCTAGTCATCATGTTGAATTTTCTCAATTTTCTAGTGAAATGTGTAAGCTCATATTTTTTGAATGCGAATGTTGTGTCATAAGTTCAAACTCACTTCGCGTAAACATCATATGTCTTGCTCAGTGTTTTGCAGATTTTTTTGATGAATCTGTCATATGTTAGAATGTTGATGTCATTTATGAAGTTGAGCACTTCAATTTTGATTTTCAATGCTTTGCATTTTTCAATTAAACTTGCGTTGAAAAATAGAAAGAGAATCGATGAAATGAAAGATTCTTGAGATATGTCTGCGTTTATCTCGCGCATAGTGCTCGTTTGCTTATCAAATATCAGTGATGTCTCTCTGTTCTTTAGAAAGCTGCATGTTTATTTGACTATGTAACTCAACATTCTTCTCATTTTCAGCATATGCAGCAGTCTGATGTGCAAGACTTAATCAAATGCTTCAATGATGTCTAAATTTAACATGAAGATCATGTACTTAATCTTGCAGTCTCACATGATGTGAACTTGATCTACTAGTAGATTTAACGTTGAGATCACGAATCACTTGCGTCTCACTCTCATTTGAGCATTCAAAAGCATGTGATGAGTCTCAGTTATGTCACTCAATCTTTTGATCATAATTGACTTTAAAGCTTTGTTCATGATATCAAGCAGAGCAATGAATTGATATGTCTTTGAATCAATGTAATCGCTTTTCTTTGATTTGCATAGCACTATTGTTTGAGTCTTTTTGAACTGCTTCAAGTGATATTTATGTATCACGCATGCGTTAAATAAACTCGTCAGCACTGAGATCAGTTCTGTGAAATCTGCTTGAAGTACTCTGTTTGAGATTTCAGAAACATCTGACGCTTTGTTTGCTTTTATTTGTCTGATTGCTTACTTCATCTCATTCTTTGAAATGCGTGAATTTGATGATACTGTCAAAGATATGAATGAATTTGAAATGTCGTTGACGTCTGCTTATGAAAGTGAAGAGAAGAATTTTTCTTGCAGCATCTCGATTTTTTCTTCAAACGTTGTTATCATGTAATCAGTATCATCTCATTTCAACAACGAAAACTGAGAAAGCTTTTTAAATAACTGACTTTTGATTCTAGCTCATTTTGCAAAGCATCATATTGATTTCAATGCGTCACTTAGTTCATGCATCTGTGATCTGAAGTGTGCGCATTTTGTTTGTCTGATGATCTTGTTTTTGTGATTATTATGTTTCAGATATTCATTTCATGTTTCTAATGTATCTTATGTTTTTCATATGATTTGCAATCATCTTGATTTCATTACTACTTTGAAACAGCTCTGATTTCAGAAGTTTCTTGCTCAATTTGATGATTTTGCTCAAAGAGTAAACTTCTTAATAATTTCTTGTAGTATTTTGATGATTTCTGTCGCTTTGTCATTTATCTCAGCTTTGCTGTTCAGAGAGTGATTTGACGAAAGATGTATTTGCAAATAAGCACTTAGTGCTTCTGTGTTCATTTTTTTTTCAGAATCGATGAGTTGAAGATTGCACTGAGATTGTTTGTAGATTTAGCTCTATGATAATTAAAAAATAATCTGATTTCTAATGTAAATCGATTTGTACTTTGCACTTGCATGTCATAGACTGTATTTTCTCGCTGCTAAAGACTAAATTTATCGTTGTAAACTGATTGTAAGTTTCGCAAGTAATTGTGCCTGATTTCAGTAGTAGTTTCAATCTTGCATTTGTAATAATGTTTAGTAGAGTATCAGTCATCATATGTTGAGTGAAGCATCTTTGCTTCTCTCAATGTGAATGATGTAGATTGAAGTCTTTTACAACTAGTTGTTTGCAATCATTCTTGAGTAGTTCATTCAAACGAGAAATAGTTGAGAGTCTCTCTGTGAATGTAATGAATAGTGAGCTTGAGTTGTAGATATTTAAAAGTCTTAAAGTCTGTGTTTTGTCATCTGTGTTGCGAGTTAATATTCTGATTGAGCAGATGTCTGACTCAACTGTTTTTACTGTTCATTGATTGAGTTCTATTGAAAATATGTTGTATACATTGCATGCAACATACATAGAGCATGATCTCTATGCTGATTTTTCCCTTAAACTTAAGAGATTACTCAGAAAGTTTTCTTATGACAGATTCACAGTTCAAGATGAACAAGATCTCTCACTGCTCAGATTTCAACAGTTTACTTCTTAAGCATGAGTTGCAAATGTTTCATCTGTGATACATATGCATATTGCAATCAATTTCTTCTTTAATCACATTGACATGCGCTACTGTTCTCTCAAGTTATACAGATGATGTCTTTGACTAGAGATTGATTCTATCATCAAGACATTCAAGAGTCAAAGCTCAGTGAAGAAGTGAGATTCTCAAGATCAACAGTCATCGTCATTGTATATCATGTCTTGCAGATGCTCACTTCACTGATAAGATGTGCAACTCATCTGTTTCATGTTATCTGTAAAGATCTTTCTTATGCAGATTGATCATGTTTTGCAGAAATGTTCATATGCTACACTTTTAATCAGACAGCGTAGTTCAATCATTCTTTACTAACTTGTTTATGTCTCTCTTCTTTTAACGAAGTCTTCTCGTCAGCGTATTACTTACATATAGAATGTCTGTATCTGAACATTTGTTAAATGATATTAATGAGACTCTTGAGTTTGCTTGTGTTGAACTTAACGAGTCTTGTGAGTTGTTCATGTCGTAGTAACAAACACGCAGTCTTAACAAGATTTATACGTAGTTAACATGTAAATTTAAAGAATGTTCATGATTCAAGTTCTTTTTACTAATCATTCTCAACAGATCAAACACGAAAGTGTTCTGTCTCAGTTCTTGTCATCATGACAACAAGATACTGAATCGAATAATTTTCATAAGCGATTTCCCTTATAATTCTGCGTTCTATTTGACTTTCTCATCTGCATGTAAATTGCTTGTAGCATGCACATTGAGATTATCAAAGTCTGTGCGATTGCAAAAACTCTGCATGCAATCAATGCACAGCACTTTATCATCACGCAGCATCTTGATATCATTCAAACTTTTGATAATCTTTAGACTTTACTATAGCTTAAACTGATCATTGAATCAAGTTTTCATATCTACATTCTGATTCAACTCGATATCAATCTCAAGTCGAGTCAGAACTCGCTGATTCAACTCAACTCATTAAGTAATTGAATATGATGTTAAGAAAGTTAAATATAGAAATTTTTCCGGTTTTTCGTCTTTGCATTACCTTTTTGCATTATTTTATTGATAGAAAGTCATAAATAAAAACATGAAGAGAAACATGAAGAAAAACATGAAGATCATTTGATAGAAAGCTTTTATAGAGAGCTATGATAGAAAGCTATGATAAAAAGCTATGATAGAAAGTCATGATGAGAAACTATGAAGACTGTTTGATAGAAAGTCATGAAGAGAAGTCATGAAGAAAAACATGGTAGAAAGCTATGATAAAGAGTCATGATAGAGAGTTATAATAGAAAGTCATAATAGAGAGTCATAATAAAATATCTATCTATTTATCTTCATGTCTTGACGAGTTGAGTCGGAAATTTCAAGTCGATACTCGATTTCAACTCTCTGATTCAACTTAAATACTTAAGTTGAACATCTCGACTCAACTTGAATACTTGAGTCAAGAATTCTGACTTGAATCAAGTCTTGATGAGTTGAAAACTCGACTCGATCTTGATGACTCAACTTGACGCAATCAGTCTATTGTAACTAGACAGTAGATTCGTAGTCAGCATCGCGTACAGATGAGTTTCATCGCTGATCGAGATGTCTTTCAACCAATAAATAAATGCTAAGAAAGAAAAAGTATCTACAGAAAAGAACTCGATTCTTATATGTGTATTTCTCAGCTCTGTGCTAAACTCGATTGAATTGACATCTTACACATATGATGCAGAGTTTCAATGACATTATCTTTAGATCAGGTTTTTGCTAGACTCAATTAGAATGAAATCAGACAAAGATTAAACAAAGAATAAACGAAGACTAGAATTGTAACACTTCTGACTTTTATTCAAAACAAAATAAAATCAAAAAATTTATAATCAACATCATATACAGATGAATCTTGTTATCAATCTAATTATCAGTTTAAAACAATAGTTATAAACAGTATAAAAATTGCATAATAAAACTTTAAACTTTAATAATAATAATAATAATAATAATAATAATAATAATAATAATAATAAATTTATACATTTTTGTAACATTGATTAAATTGACTCATGAGAAATAACTATACTATCATTACTATGTGTATTGAGTAAACAAATTCTCTAAGATAGAAAATTGCTTACTGTTTATGCAGTTGCTTTATATAATTAAAATGATAAGACTGAAACTATATATCAAATTTATTCATAATAATTACATGTTAAAGAATGAATGTTTTAATCACTTTAAACTTTAATTATAATAAATGACATTATAAATAATATATGTAAAATGTAATTAACATAAATGACAGCATAAATAGTATGTAAATAATGATTTGATTTGATTTAATTTAAATTCATACATTCTTGTGACATTGATTTAAGTTCAACTTATGAAAGAAACTATGCTATGTATATTAATTGTAATTGTGATTCATACATTCTTGTGACATTGATTTAAACTCAACTCATGAGAAACTCTATGCTATTTATATCAAGTGAACAAAACTCTCTGAGAAAGAAAATCACTCGTTGACTATACGACTGCTTCACGCAGTTGAAACAATAAGATTGACACTGTGTTATCAAGTAATGAATCTATAACTTCTATTCAGCGTGTGATGCTTGAGTAAACTCTTAATAAGTGTCTGTGTTGTTTGATTATGATGCATCGTCTTTGCTCTGCTCTTCATTGACGATATTCTATACAACGATGTCTCGATTCGATTCTCGATTCAAGAATGAAAGACGTTTTCTTTGCACTTGTGATGCTCATGATTGTAACGTACGTAGAGCTGTGTTCTCTTACTCAATGATTGTCATTCATTGAGCAGAGAAACATGTGATGAAAGAGAGATGCACACGATGAGAAGATAGAGTGTGATTGTACTGAGTAATTCTTTTCTTCTCTTGATTTGACTTGTGTCACGTAGACGTTGAATGAATTGTTAGTATAGACGTGCAATCACAATCGTTCGATGTTTGACTCTGATCAATGAAAGAGAATGCATTCTAATCGTTCTCTTGAGCTCTCGATTTTTCACGTAGATAGATGAATGACTTGACATCAAGTAAAGAAGATGAGTTCAAGCCTTCTCAGTATATCAGCATGATCAACGAGTCACTACTTCTTCGAGCATTGTAGTCATGACTCTCAATACTTGAAATGACTATTCTATCTGATATCTTTTCATCAATTACTTGATAACACTGTCGATGTGATGAAGACGTTTTGATATCGACGTAGTCGACATGTCGCAAATTCTTCGATCACTTGTAGTCACAACTCTCAGACTCTTCACCTGAATTGTCTAATCACTAGCAGTATCTTTTCATCTCTTACTAACATCGACATGTCATTAATCTTCTTCATAGATCGATTGTGACTGTTAGAAGAGAATTGTCGCATGAGTGAAAACTCTGCATGATGACTTTTCTGATCACACAATGTTCTAACATCGTTTGAACTGCGTCGAATTGAGATCTCTTGACTCTTCTGACTTCTATTCGAACACAGAATAGAATCAAAAGATTCGTAGTTGACATCATGTACAGATGAATCTCATTGTCAGCTCTATGTATATTAATAATAATAATAATAAATTCATACATTTTTGTGACATTGATTAAATCGACTCATGAAAAACTTTATGCTATGTGTGTTGAGTGAACAAAATTCTCTGAGATAGAAAATCGCTTGCTGTTTATATGACTGCTACATGCAGTTAAGACAATAAAACTGAGACTATGTATCAAATTTGTTCATGATGATTGCATGTTAAAGAATGAATGTTCTTGTCACTTTAAACTGCTTCAGCAACTTCATTTTTATCATCATTCTCGCTGTTGTCTTGAGACTTTTCGTGATTGAAATAATGATTCAATAGTTCGTGAAGTCAATATCTCATAATATATTCAATCAAAAATGCATTTAATTCAAGCAATGCATCAAAATATGCTTAATTATCTGATGACTTTATTTGCAATTGCATTGAAAACTATTCACGCTCAACATGTTTCTCAAGTGCAGATAAATCTTCAGCTTTATGCATTCAATTCTGATGTGAATTGCAAGAATGCTTTCAATCTTCTGAAAATCATTACGCATCTTTACTGACTTTTTGAATAAATGAGATCTTTGAGCGAGAAATGCATTAATGTCTGCAATGCATTTTTTGTAGTTTTTTCATCAAAGATCTCATTAACTTTTATGAAACTATGCAATTGCACATTCACTTATTTAAGTCATCATTAAAAAGTCAAGTTGTTCATGTTTAAACTGTATTTTTGCTTCTTCATGAATTGAAATGTTTAAAAATGTCATTTTTTGAAGATTAAAAAGCAAGAAATGAGTCTATTAGTTTTTATCAAATGAATATGTATAATTTTGCATATTCATTGAGTCTTCTGTGTTCTGTCATTGATTCAACTGCGTAGTGTGACTTAATTCTGTAGCTTGTTCAGATGAACATGTAGCGAGAATGTATATGTTTTGACTTTCAGCATTTCAATGTTCACTTTTCTGAAAATGTTGATCACATGACACAATGCTTGATTCTGAAGAGTTTCTAGTCTTTATTTCATATTCAACAATCTTTCTTCTTTATTATGTTGATGTGATATCAATGCTTTGAACGTCATTCTTGATCTTATCATCACTAAGTATATTTATCTTGCTTTTGCAAATGTAATCTTTCAAATGAAGATTTCAAGTTAACTAAGCATTAGCATCTTGATGATATGATCTGCTTCTATTTGATGAAGATGTGAATCTAATTGTAGTTTCATGTTTAGTTGCACTCTGAGAACTTATACATTTGATTTCGACTTTATTATTGAGTTTTCTATGTGTAAATTAACTGTCATGTCAAATCTTTTTGACTTATGAGTGAAGTGTGTGAGTTCATATTTCTTTGAAGCAAACGTAACATCATGAATTTAAGCTTACTTCGCACAGATGTTGTGTATTCAACTCAATGATTTGCAGATTGATTCTGTAATTTTGTCATAAATCAAAATATTGATGTCATTTATGAAGTTAAGCACTTTGATTTTGATTTCTAAAGCTTCACATTTTTCGATTAAGCTTGCGTTAAAAAATAGAAAGAGAATCGATGATATGAGAAATCTTTGCAATATGTCAGCGTTTACTCGTTGCATCATGCTGATTTGTTCATTGAACATCAGCAATAACTCTCTGTTTTTCAGAAAGCTGCAAGTTCATTCAACTATGTAATTTAATGTTCTTTTCATTCTCAGAATATGCAAAAGTTTAGTATACAAGACATGATTAAACATCTCAATGATGTTTAAACTAAGCATGAAAACTATGTACTTAATTTTGCAGTCTTATACTGTGTGTACTTAATCTACTAGTAGATTCAGCGCTGAGATCACAAATTACTTGCATCTCGTTCTTATTTAAGCGTTCAAAAGCATGTGATGAGTCTCAGTAATATTATTTAATCTTTTGATCATGATTGATTTTAGTGTTTTATTCATGATGTTTAGTGTTAGAGATCAGCATAGAGCGAGTCATATGAGTGTAATGTAACGAGTATATAAATGCTAAGAAAGAAAAGTATCTAGAAGAAAAGAATTGACTATCTATATGACTCAGAAGAACATAAGCTAACTCTGAATAGAGTTGACTTTGAAACAAGTTTATGCTCTAGCGACGAGCGATCAACGATAGCTCTCAGAATAGTCATCAACATAGTCATCAACATAGCTATCAACGAAGATGCGTAGCTAGAATCGTAACATTATTCTCTCTCTTCAATGATTCATGTTCGCATGAATGTATTTTCTTAGCCTTGTGTAAAATCGAAATGCCTATTGTAGCAGGCTCATTATGAGGGGAAAAGAACGATCATTGAAGCAGACTCACTAGTTGAAGATGAACAAGTAGTAGAGTGATGATCTTTTGTAGCAGACTCACTATGAGAGAGAAAGAATGATCATTGAAGCAGACTCACTAGTCGACTAGCTCATTAAAGAGATCGATTCGAATCGCGTCATTGAAGCAGACTCACTAAGAGATAGAGCGATGTGAATAGATAAATCATTGCATTGACAGCGTCTTTGTAGCAGACTCACTAGTTGAACAGAAACTTGAGGTAGATCGATTCACTGATAGATAGAGTGATGTGAGTAGATAGATCATTGCATTGATCATGTCATTGAAGCAGACTCACTTCTGATTCAGACCTACTATATAGTAGAGCTTGTTTCGTTTGTTGATTAACTCAATCAAGAGGTCAATCATTGTCTGTTTTTGTAGCAGACTCACTTCGAGTGTTGTTCAAGCAGACTAACTATCGAGTGACTGACTCAATGACAAGATCAATATCGAACGCGTCTTTGAAGCAGACTCACTGTCGATTCGTCTCTACTACACGCATGTAGCAAAGCTTGTCTCGTTCATGCCTTTGTAGCAGACTCACTAGAAGAAAATCGACTGACTCATTGAAGAGATTGATTCGAATCATGTCTTTGTAGCAGACTCACTAGTTGACACAGAAACACAAGATAGATCGATTCGCTGATTGATAAAGCGATGTGAGTAGATAAATCATTGCATTGACAGCGTCTTTGAAGCAGACTCACTGAGAGTTTGCTTCTTAAGATAGAGACTTCACGCAGTTCTATGACTGATCTCGTTTGATTGTTCAACAAATTTGAAGAATCTCTTGCGAATCTGAATGAACGGTTAATTCGTTGATCTTTGACCTAGTCGAATGGTTTCAATCGTTTGTTTATACTCGCTGATCAGCGCACAAGTTTGAATCTTTTGTTTATTCTTGCTGAATCAGCTTACGAGAGAAGAAAGATGAATGCTGCTGCATGAACGCAAGTCACTAGATCAAAGTCAATAGAGAATTGAAAGACTACTAGCAGAAGCACTTGAAGAAATCGATGCAGATTATTTCACTTCGTCTGTAACGAAGAAGCATTTATATAATGTTAGAGATCAGCATAGAGCGAGTCATATGAGTGTAATGTAACAAGTATATAAATGCTAAGAAAGAAAAGTATCTAGAAGAGAAGAGTTGACTATCTATATGACTCAGAAGAACATAAGCTAACTCTGAATAAAGTTGACTTTGAAACAAGTCTATGCTCTAGCGACAAGCGATCAACGATAGCTCTCAGAATAGTCATCAACATAGTCATCAACATAGCTATCAACAAAGATGCGTAGCTAGAATCGTAACATTTAGCAAAGCAATGAATCAATACATCTTCAAGTCAATGTAATTGCTTTTCTTTGATTTGCATAGTATGATTGTCTGAGCTTTTTTGAACTACTTCAAATGATATTTGTGAATTATATATGCATTGAATAAACTGATTAATATTAAAGTCAGTTCTGTTAAATCTGCTTGAAGTGCTTTATTTGAAATTTCAAATGCATTTGATGCTTTGTCAACTTTTACTCATCAAATTGCTCATTTTATCTCATCTTGCAATAAGATTGAATTGAACAATACTGTCAATGATATAAATAATCTTGAAATGTCATTGATGTTTGTTTAAAACAATGATGAAAAGAACTTTTTTTGTAATATTTTTGTTTTTTCTTCGAATGAATTTGCTATGTAATTGAAATCATCATTTTTTAATGACAAAAACTGCAAAAGTTTCTTAAGTAGTTGTAAGACAACAAGATCTCTTTACATGAAACTGCGTAGTAGAAGATAATAAGATAGCACTCTATTGATGATAGAACTAATTACTAAGAAATGAAAGTGAGAACTTGCAGAGTTTTCATCTTTTGTCAAGTTGCTATTTCTATTCACTCGTTAGTTTCTTTAATCTAATCTTGCAAGCTAGTCTTGCAGACATGCATCGTTCATAGTCAATGAGATGCATTCTCACAACTGCATTCTTTCTTAAAGACTCAATCTCTGAGTTTTCATAGCATCGTATTGTCTTCTTGCAGCTGACATTGTAGCAATGACTTCTTCAGCGCTTTAACACTTGTGTAGAAGTGTCGTGAATTGATCATGCTAATGAGCATAAACAAAGTCAGTGCAAGATTGTTGATGTCAATCATTCTTAAGTCTTCATAGCATTGTTATGTCTTTCAATAGCTGATAGCATAACAATGATGTTTTCAACACTTTAATGTCTGTGTAGAAGTTTTACGAATTGATCATGCTAACAAATGTAAACAAAGCTAGTGCAAGATTGTTGATATCAATTCTTCAGCTTTGCTTTTCTTCTTTCTTTCTTTTCTTCTTGTCTCGTTTCAACATACTCTTTCATGAGTACTGCTTTTTTGAACTGATGAAGCATGAAATCTGCTATACGTATCTTGCATAGCTTGCAGCTCATGATATGAGCTTCTTTCGTTGCAGCGTTGTGATGATGCAAGTCAGCTCATGAGTTAACATGAATGACATAGCAGTATCAACATCATTCTCATCATCATCATGATAAGTAGCAGCATTCGCGCTCACTGAAATCATGCTAACATGCTTGCGAAGTCTGCTCATTTTCTTAAGATGTGCATTTTTCTTCGCGTCATCATCATTGTCACGTCTGCTTCTTCTGCTTTTCTCGCGTCTTCTGCATTAAAGACTGAACTCACAACTCTTGATACACATATTGATCTCTGCGTGTTTCAATAATTGCTGACACATGATAGATCATAATGATCAAATGATCTGATGCTGTTGCTGCGTTCATCATTTGAGCGCAGCAACGATTCACATGTGTCGTTTTTTCATCGAGCGTGCTCGCAAATGCAAGTACTGCTTCGTGAGAAAGCACAATTATGTGATGAACTCAGTCTCACGTCATCTTCAGCTGTCGATGCATCATGCTGCGCAAGCGATGATTAATCATCTCAACGCTTGCATTAAGACTTGTCTCGTTCTTCGTCTTTGATAATGAGAGAGTGAGTAGCTTTTCTCTCAATCATATGAGATTGTATTTAACAGTTGAGTAGAGACTTTCATCTCTTTCGTCTTCGTCACTTCTTGTTATCATCACATTGCTTCATCTTCATCTCGTAAGTATTGACTGAAGCAAGCAGTGTGTGACGAGATTCACTGACAAATAAATAGCTTTCTTCTTCACTTCAATGTTCTCGCTCGTGATCATTGATCGCTTCTTTTCTTCATTCTTTCATGATGTTCATCATCTTCTTTTTTAGAAAACATATGTTATGTAAGATTTTGTAGTTGTAGTTTAGTATCAACTTTTTAAACTTGCGTCTTTGCGCTTTTAATTCTTTCTCAATCATAATTCTTACATGATTTGTCTTTCTTTTTTTTCTTTGACTTCTTTGCAGTCAACTGATGTACTTGTCTTTCTGTCTCATAGTTCTCAATGATCTTCTTTGCATTGCTAAGATTTTTCATTAATTTTCAGAAGTTTTTGTAGAAAGATGAATTAACTCATTGAACTAGATATTCAATCTTTTCTTTTTTGATTCGCTGATCAAGTATCTTTTCTATCTCTCATTTCTTTTTTCCTTCTATGAGAATGATCTGTGACTTCAAATTCTCATCACGCAAATGTCAGAGTTTCAATAAAAAAACATGAAAGATTGAGTGAATCACATCATATCTCTCAGATAGTTTAAGCTTATACGCTTGCATGTTGATCTTCTTTAATATTCTGAATAATTTCAATTATCTGTAATCAATCTTCTTCTTTGAGTTTTACCTTTTCTTGATGCGCAAGACAATAAGTTGAGGTCAGTCATTACTATTCTGAGCGAGATAACGCAACTACTTCGATACCTGAAATATAAAGCAATTGCGTCAAGCATTTTCTATCAAAAAGAGTAATTTAGACTCTTGCAGACTAGATTTATACCATTTTCGTCTGACATAAGTCGGTAATAGAAGACGATTTATTGCAGGTTTCAAGATAGAAATTGAGAAATCTCTACACTAGAGTTATTATCTACGTGAAACGCTCTGAGTAAGAGGTTAAAGAGATATTTAAGTGATGTCAAGTGAATTTTCTAGAAGTTCGAAGCTCGAAACTCGAAAAAACTCTCTATGAAAAGAAATATAAAGAGTCGCTTTATGCGCTTTTCCTCGCCTCGTTTCGCGAATAGTAACGCGAAACTCAGTAGAAGCAATAGCTCAGCGTCAGAACTCAAAACGTCGACGATAGAAATCAAAAAGTCAACGATAGAGATTGAAACAGATCTATGAAACGAACTTAGCATGAGTTCGTCAACAAGCAAACAACTGCAGAACGACATTGTCGATTTATTTCGCAGTCAACAAAAATCGTTCACATCAGTAAATAGAAAAACGCAATACATGTTTAGTTCACTCGATGCATTGATGCTAAATTCACATGCAAACGCGCATAACGACAAGAATACAACCAATCTGCGAAATGCGAACTCGCAGCAAAAAGAGCAAACACGAGCGATTGTGAAATTCAAAGGAATGAAAAAGCGAAAAGCGATGAAAAGTTCGCAAAAAGAAGCTAGCATCGAAGTTGGTACGAGCAAGTGCTACGATGTCATCTCTAAAGAGATGCAGATAAAGAGACTGCGCGAAAGAATTGAATTCGCAGTCAATCAGCTAAGACAAGCAATATCAGAACAGAAAGAGACTATAAGTCATAGCTTAATCTACATTCGAAGAGCATGCAACGAAAGCATAGAAAACTCGATTCAGAAGCAAATAGATCGACTTCAAAGTCAAACAAACAACAAACTGAAGATCATTCTACAATTGATTCAACAAAATGCTGAAGACATCAAAAAGAGAATCAATGCAAAGCAAATGACAGAGAATTCACAAACCTTGCAGAAGACGCAGGTTTCGCAAACGTTGCAAGTCATGCAAAATTCGCAAAAACCAACGCAGAAGCTCACATATGCGCAAAAAGCAGCTCAAGTCACAGATGCAAATGCAAATGCAAACATAAATTCAAATGCGAATGCAAATGCAGACGAATGAAATCTGGTTACCAAGAAATTCTCGCCAAAATCACAAGAAATATCGTATCGCGAAAGAAGATTCATTGTCAATCTCAAAAATGAGAACTGAACGTTGAAGACAATGAAAATGCGAGATTCGATGAATAACGCATTGAAAAAGGCGAAAATCGATCTAAAAGTCGTCACGATAGTCAAAACGCTAAAGAGAAACAACATTGCTTTGACGATCTCGAAAAAATACATCGCAG